>QFCE01000688.1_pt1 | contig 94871 bp, 72 predicted proteins | sample 5346091 | NCBI WGS metagenome assembly QFCE01 (sample SAMN09062252, study PRJNA434731) | Human gut metagenome, whole genome shotgun sequencing project. | isolation source: stool timepoint A chromium assembly | host: Homo sapiens | collected 2015
TTTTGCGCGCTGCGCCTCCGCCGCCTTCTCCGTCTCGAACTTTCTTGCTTCCGCTTCCTTCTGGCGCTCGAACAGCTCGGCTTCCGCCTTCTGCTGGCGCGCAAATTTGTCCGCTTCCGCTTTCTTCTTGACCTGTGCGTCCAGAGACTTCTCCATCGTCTCCGCCTCGCGCTGTTTTAACAGCACCAGCCGCTCTTCTTTTGCAATGTTCGCATTTGCGGCGGTAACCTCGATCGTCTTTCTCTGCTCTTCCTTCTGGATCTCGTATGCCGCGTCCGCTTCGGCGCGCTTGGTATCCGCATTTTTCTGCAGATCGGCTTTCTGGATGTCCAGCTCGTTGTTCTTGATCGCGATCTCGCGCTCGGAGTTGATCCGCGCGTCATTTGCCTGACGGTCTGCCATCGCCTTTGCAATCGCGATTTCCTTCTCCGCTTCCGCCTTTGCGATCGCGGCCTTTTTCTTAATCTGGGAAATATTGTCGATACCCAAATCGTCGATCACTCCGTTGGAGTCCGTAAAATTCTGTACGTTAAAGCTTACAACGTCCAGACCCATCGCAGCCAGGTCCGGCTCCGCATTTTCTTTTACCAGCTCGGCAAATTTCTGCCGGTCGCTGACCATCTCCTCCAGCCTCATGCGTCCCACGATCTCACGCATGTTGCCTTCCAGAACCTCCCTTGCCACCTGTGTGATGTACTGCGTGTTCTGGTTTAAGAAGTTCTCTGCCGCCAGCTTTAATTTATCCGGCTCGCTGGACACCTTGACGTTGACCGCCGCATCCACCTGAATGTTGATGTAATCCGCAGTCGGCACAGCCGCCTCGGTCTTGACGTCGATCGGGATCAGCTTTAAGCTCAGCTTATCCATCCGCTCCAAAAACGGGATCTTGATGCTGGATTTGCCAATGATGATCTTCTTTCTCAGACCGGAAATGATATACGCCGTATCCGGCGGCGCTTTCACATATCCCGACGCGATGATCCCAACCAGGGCAACAACAGCCGCAATTCCAATGATCGTTCCAATGTTCATAAGTTCCTCTCCTTTTCCCCACTTCCTTCGTGGTAAAAATACCGGACGCCGCTGCTGCGGCGCTCCTCCAATAACGGGTTTCCCCGCCAGGCTGTGCCTCCTTCCCCCGTCGGCCGACGCTGTACATTTGAGAAAGGCTCCCTTTGAAAAAAAGAGACTCCTACCACAACCTGACGGCTGCAATAAAAGTCTCGCTCTTTTCATTCGATACGGACAAATGCCCCTGCATGGGATCTGCAGCGGCATCGGTCGGTGTGTCGTTCTCAAACCACCTCTCGGTGCTGGCTACTCCCTTTTATTGTTAAAATGATTATATCATGTTTCTGTATTTTGTCAACATTTTTCCGATATATCGCTCTATCGTTATGGATTTAACTGTCTGGCATATATCGGCGCATCCGGGGCTTTTGGTATGCAGCACGAAATGCAGCACAAACGAAAAATAACCCTTGAAAATCAAGGGTTATCGTCTGCGGATAACAGGACTCGAACCTGCACGGTCGCCCAGCGGCACCTAAAACCGCCGCGTCTGCCAATTCCGCCATATCCGCATAAAAAGCGCTCAGCATCTGCTTTTCTGTCCCATTATAAAGTCTCCCTGCTCCAGCTGTCAAGCTCTTTTCAGCCGTTTTTCAGCCGCTTTTCCTTCCGCCGGACAGCCCACCGTGAGCATCAGGCTCTGCGCAGTCTGGGGGCGGCAGGGAGGCTCCGTCAGCTGACTGACGAGCGAAGGAGAATTTGCAAACGCCGCAGGACTATCCGGCATTCTGTTCGAGACTTGTTTGAGTCCGGCATATGCCGGACGAGTTTGCTCGGACAGAATGCGTCCCGGACAGCCCTGCAGCGTTTGTCTCAAATTCTCTGTGAGCGAGGGCGGAGGCTGACGGAGACTCCCTGCCGCCCCCAGACTGCGCAGAGCCTGATGCTTACGACGCCACTGTCCCCTTTCCACTTTAGAGATTTTTAATACATACTCCTCTTTTCAATTCCATAAAATAGTATTAGAATGGTAAAAAGGCTGTAATTGATGCAGCGATCATATGGAGGGTTAATCATGGCTAAAAAATTCGGTAAATTTTTCACCCTGGCGGTAGCTGCCGGAACGGCTGCGGCTGCGGCGTATTACTACGTACAGAATAAAAAGAAAGAGCAGGCGCTTGCCGGCGCAGGCTTTGATGCGGACGATTTCGAGGACGACGATCTTTCTTTCGACGATCCCGACTTCTCCGACAGCGATTTTGACGACGATGATTTTGTGGACGAGAGCGATCCCGACTGCGCTTATCACATTCCCGACGCAGATGCGAAGGTCTTTACCTCCGGCACGAACGAACAGGGACATACCTATGTGACGCTGGATCTCAACGCCGCCCAGGATAAGGTTTCCCATTTCTGCGGCACGGTTGTGAACAAGCTTGAAGAGTCCGTACAGAAGATCCGCAGCACCCCGGAATACGAAACCGCCGCTGCCCGCTTCAACGAGACTGCCGACAAGATCAGAAACAGCGAAGAGGCGCAGGCGTTTGGCGCGGCTGCCCATGCGGCGGCAGAAGCTGTAAACCAGACCGGACAGGCGGCGGCAGATCTTGCCAAGGACGCGGCAAAGACCGTTGCAGCCGGGATGCAGCAGGCAGCCGAGAGCGTTTCCGAAGCCGTTCACGAGGCAAAGGAAGAAGCTTCCGAAGCGATGCAGAAGACACGCGAAGAGATGAAGGCAGACAGCTGCCCTGCTCCTGATACCGACAGGACGCCGTACGACGCCGCTGCCGATGTCCCTGTCCCTGATGACGTAGAAAAGACGGAATAATTTCTAATATTGAAAGCTCTGAAAACGGCGGGCAGCCTTCCATCCGGATGCTGTCCGCCGTTATAAAATCCATTGATCTGCTCTATTCTTCCAGAAGTTCCAGCTTGCTTACGGACACCTCGTAGGCGATCCTTTTTTCCAGCTGATCCTCCGAAAGCTTTTTCATATACTCCCTGCTCTGGATCCTGCCCCACACCGCGCAGTGCGCGCCGACCTCAAAGCTGCCCGCATACCGCGCGTTCCTGCCCCAGCAGATACAGGGAATATAATCCGACTTTCCATAAGGTCTGTTCACAGCCAGCAAAACGTCCGCGATCTCCCTTCCCAGCGGCGTTTTCCGGTAAACCGGTTCCTTGCAGATATACCCGTCCAGATAGATCTGGTTGGTGCGGGAGCTTTCCTCCAGCTCATCCACAAAAGCGATCTCCCGCGCAAATACCGAAAGGATCAGCCTGTTTTTGCGCTCTTCATGGCGGTTATAGGAGCGGAACTGTCCGGAAATGCTCACATACTCCCCTTCATAGCTGCTGTCCACGTCGATGAGCCGTTCGGAAACCATCACCGGGATAATGTCATAGGATTCGCTCAGCCGTGCCACTTCCACATCCATCATGTAAAAGCCTTCTCCGAAGATCTCATGGCTGAACGTAAATCCGCTGATGATCTTTCCCATTACCGTTACCTGATTGTTTTCAATTACCTTATCTGTCATTTTTGAAGTTCTCCCTTCTTGATATAAGAATTTTTTCGTGACCAGTATCGTTTCCCCTGAATACAGGGTTTCCTGTCATGTAATACCATTTTATGGATTTTTTCCAAAAATAGACCGATACGGCAGCGCAGCAAATGACAAAATCACCCATTCCGCCTCCAAATGCCGTATTTATCCGCTTTTTCCTGTCGAAAAGCAGGATTTTTCGCGGATTTTAGGTTGCATCCCCAAAACAGGGGTGCTATACTTGTAGCGTTTGAAACTCAGCAATGAAGTGTATATGCGGCGCGAAGGCCGCAGAAAGAGGTCATGACAATATGAATCAGAAAAGAGAAGATGTGAGAAACGTCGCCATCATCGCCCATGTAGACCACGGCAAAACGACGCTTGTGGACGAGCTGTTAAAGCAAAGCGGCGTATTCCGCACCAATCAGGAGGTGGCGGAGCGCGTGATGGACTCCAACGCCATCGAGCGTGAGCGCGGCATCACCATCCTTTCCAAAAATACAGCCGTTACCTACAACGGCACAAAGATCAACATTATCGACACCCCCGGACATGCGGATTTCGGCGGCGAGGTAGAGCGCGTCCTGAAAATGGTAAACGGCGTTATCCTTGTCGTTGACGCCTTTGAAGGCCCCATGCCCCAGACCCGCTTCGTCCTTGGCAAGGCACTGGAACTGCAGCTTCCCGTTATCGTCTGCGTCAACAAGTGCGACCGTCCCGAGGCGCGCCCTCTGGCAGTTCAGGACGAGGTTCTGGAGCTGTTTTTAGAGCTGGACGCGACCGACGAGCAGCTTGACTGTCCGTTCGTATTCGCTTCCGCCAAAAACGGCAGCGCCACCACCAACATCACGGTAAAGAATAAGGATATGAAGCCCCTGTTCGACACCATTCTGGACTATATCCCCGCCCCCGAGGGCGATCCCGACGCGGGGCTGCAGCTTCTGATCAGCACGATCGACTACAACGAATATGTGGGCCGCATCGGCGTCGGCAAGGTGGACAACGGCAAAATCAGCGTCAATCAGGATGTCGTTATCGTCAACCATCACGATCCTGATTCCGTAAAACGTGTCAAAGTCAGCAAGCTCTATGAATTTGACGGCTTGAATAAAGTAGAAGTCCGCGAGGCGGGCATCGGTTCCATCGTTGCCATTTCCGGCATCGCCGACATCCATATCGGCGATACGCTGTGCGCGCCGGAACGCCCGGAGGCGATCCCCTTCCAGAAAATTTCCGAGCCTACCATCGCTATGCACTTTATGGTAAATGATTCCCCCCTTGCCGGACGGGAAGGCAAATTTATTACCAGCCGCCATCTGCGGGAAAGGCTGTTCAAGGAATTAAACACCGACGTTTCCCTGCGCGTGGAGGAAACTGACTCCACCGACAGCTTTAAGGTGTCCGGGCGCGGCGAGCTGCATCTGTCCGTCCTGATCGAAAATATGCGCCGCGAGGGCTACGAATTTGCGGTCAGCAAGGCTGAGGTCCTTTACCATTACGATGAAAAAGGGCACAAGCTCGAGCCCATGGAGCAGGTTTATATCGACGTTCCCGAAGAATTTGCCGGAAATGTCATCGAGAAGCTCGGTCAGCGCAAGGGCGAGCTCATCAACATGACGCCCGGAAACGGCGGCACGACCCGTCTGGAATTTTCCATTCCTTCCCGCGGCCTGATCGGCTATCGCGGCGAGTTCATGACAGATACCAAGGGCAACGGCGTCATGAACACGATTTTTGACTGCTACGCTCCCTACAAGGGCGACATCCAGTACCGCAAGCAGGGTTCGCTGATCGCATTTGAAGCGGGCGACGCCATTACCTACGGTCTGTTCAACGCGCAGGAGCGCGGCACGCTCTTTATCGGGGCCGGCGAAAAAGTATACGCAGGCATGGTCATCGGCCAGACCGGGCGCAGCGAGGATATTGAGGTCAACGTCTGCAAGACCAAAAAGCTGACCAACACCCGTTCCTCCAGCGCCGACGAAGCGCTCCGCCTGTCCCCTCCGAGGATCTTAAGCCTGGAGCAGGCGCTGGACTTCATCGACACCGACGAGCTTTTGGAGGTAACGCCCAAAAACCTGCGCATCCGCAAAAAAATTCTGGATCACACGATGCGTAAGCGCGCCGCAATCCAGAACAAGCAGTAATCTGTCAATCTTAAGAATATTAAAATCCGCAGCTCCGGCAGAGCACGCCGAAGCTGCGGATTTTTTATCCGTTCTTTTCAAAAATCAGGAATTTCCCATGTTCTTATCCTACCATATTTGTTTGAATCGGCCCTTCGATTGACCGGATGGAAAATCCCCTGTCGTTGTCTTCGTCCGCCTCAAAGATCACCCGGCAGCCGCCTTCTTCCTGTCCCATCACATAGCTTCCGTCCCCGTCTGCTTTAAGCTCGTACAGATTGACGGAACGGACTGCGGTTTTTAATTCCTCCGTAAAAATCTTCTCTGCGCCGATTTCTTCCAGCTGTGCCGCGTCCTCGACCCGGTATACCATATCGCCTTCCAGCACCACATCCGCCGGATATTTTATCAGCGTCGTCAGCGCTCCCATGTCCTCATACCGGAACACGTCCATGACGCTGACCGCAAAATTTAACGCCTCCCGCCCGGACTGCGGCTGCTTTTCTCCGTCTGTCAGCTCTGTTACCGCCTGACCCTCGATCACCACTTTTACCGGGATTCCCAGCAAAAGCCCGTCCTTTAACGTCCCGCCCTGCTCCGGGCGCTCCATGAAGGAGGTAACGCCGTCCTCAGTGCGGATCGCAAAATTATTCATCGACGCATCTACCACGATCCCTTCATAAACGCCGTCCTCCATCGCCCCCTCTGACAGCAGAACCGCGTCGTCCGCGTCCTGTTCGGTTTTCTGCTCCGTTTTCTGACCGCTCTCCTGTTCACTTTTCTGCTCCGTTTTCTGACCGCTCTCCTGCTCGTTTTCCTGTTCGACTTCCTGCTCAGCTTTCTGTTCGCTTTCCTGCCCGGTTTCCTGTCCGCTTTGCGCCCCCGTGTCCACGCTGTCTGCACTGCATCCTGAAAGCCCCATTCCCAGCGCCATGGCTGCCGCCGCCAGCCAGATCCTGATTTCCCTTTTTTTCATAAACTGTCTCCTCCTTTTTTCCCGTCAGTCCTTTAAGATCAGCTCCACCGGGCAGTGATCCGAGCCAAGCACCTGTGTGTCGATCACCGCGTCCGCCAGCCGCTCCTTTAAGCACTCCGACGCCATAAAATAGTCGATCCGCCAGCCCGCGTTTTTGCTGCGCGCCTGAAACCGGTATGACCACCACGAATAGATTCCCTCCTGATCCGGATAAAAATACCGGAACGTGTCCACAAATCCATTTTCCTGCAAAACGGTCATCTTCTGCCGCTCTTCGTCCGTAAATCCCGCATTTTTGCGGTTGGTTTTGGGATTTTTCAGGTCGATCTCCTTATGGGCGACGTTTAAGTCCCCGCAGAAGATCACGGGCTTTTTCCCTTCCAGCTTTTTTAAGTATGCCAAAAAATCGTCCTCCCACCGCATCCTGTAGTCCAGACGCGCAAGCCCGTCCTGAGAGTTCGGCGTATATACCGTAACCACAAAAAAGTCCTCATATTCCAGCGTGATCACGCGCCCCTCATGATCGTGCTCCTCGACGCCGATGCCGTAAGCGACGCTTAACGGCTCCTTTTTTGTAAAAACTGCCGTCCCGGAATAGCCCTTTTTCTCCGCGTAATTCCAGTACTGATAATATCCCGGCAGCTCCATGTCGATCTGCCCCTCCTGCAGCTTTGTTTCCTGCAGGCAGAAAATATCCGCGTCCGCCTCCTTAAAAAAATCCATAAACCCTTTGGTCATACATGCCCGCAGGCCGTTTACATTCCATGAAATCAGTTTCATCCTGCCGTTCTCCTTCCTGCCGTTTTTATTGTCGCTTTTATTGCTGTTTTCGTTGCTGTTTTCGTTGCTGTTTTATTGCCGTTTTGGCTGCCGTTTTAATCGGCGCTCCCGTAATAAAGCCGTTCGAGCTCTTCCAGCACCGCCCTGCCCCCGGTCGCTTCGGTGATCTCTTTTTGCACCTGTCCCGAAAGCTCTGCCGGCATCAGCACCGTCAGCTCCACCTGATCCGTATACACCGTGTCCTCTGCTTCCAGCCCCTTTTGCCGCAGCAGATACTGGATCTTTCCGATCCCGTTGTAATCCGTCCCGATTTTCAGACGCGCGCCGTAACGCATCGTCCCGACCTTTGATGCCGCAAGCCCCTCCTTTACCGCGCCGGAATATGCCCGCACAAGCCCGCCTGTCCCCAGCAGCACGCCGCCGAAATACCGTGTCACAACCACCGCTGCGTTCCGGATGCCTTCGCCCAAAAGGACTTCCAGCATCGGGCGTCCCGCGGTTCCCGCCGGTTCCCCGTCGTCGCTGCATCGCGTCAGCTCCGCCCGCGTTCCGATCACGAATGCGGAACAGTTGTGACGGGCGTCCCAGTATTTTTTCTTCATCTCGTCAATAAAAGCTACCGCCTCTTCCTCTGTCCCAACGGGGCGCACCGTCGCGATAAAACGCGACTTCTTCTCCACAAGCTCTGCCTCCCCGCCTTCAAACACTACCCGGTAAGGCTCCTTTATCTGTTCTTTCTCCATATCAGTATTCCCTTTTCCTAACGATTCAGTCCCTCATCCTCTCAGGGTTTGCAGTTATCATACCATTTTCCCGCCCCTGCCCGCAAGCTTTTCCCTGCCCCGAAACATGAATACTTCCGGCATTTTTTGTGAACAATATCTTAATATGGAAGAAAAACCTTTATTTACCCACCTGAGTTTGCTATAATCATAAGGGTAATGTCCAAAATCAAGGAGGTTTCTTTGCATGAATTATGGCAAAAAAAGTGTGAAACGCAAAAAAAGAAAACTCCAGTCCGCCTCCCGCAAAATGGGGCGCAAATGTATGCTCACCTTTACGAAGGTGCTGCTTTTATTTGTGCTCGCCGGAGGCATTATCGGCATATGCGGCGGACTGGGCGTTTTCAAGGGTATCATAGATTCGGCTCCTACCATTACGCTGGAGGACGCTTCGCCCACCCGGTATTCTTCCTTTATCTATGACGCGGAAGGCAACCAGATCGCGAAGCTGGTCGCTGCCGATTCCAACCGCGTTCCCGTCACGATGGAACAGATCCCGCAGGATCTTGCGGATGCGTTTGTCGCGGTCGAGGACGCGCGTTTTTACGAGCACAACGGCATCGACATCATGGGCATCCTGCGCGCCGGGGTGACCGCGATCAAAACCGGCTTCGAACGGCAGGAGGGCGCCAGCACGATCACCCAGCAGCTCATCAAAAATACCGTGCTGACCACATGGACGCAGGAAAAGACGCTGGGCGAACGGATCAAGCGTAAGATTCAGGAACAGTATCTTGCGATCCAGCTGGAAAAGGATACGCAGGACAAGTCCAAGATCCTCGAGCAGTACATGAACACCATCAACTTAGGGCAGAATACCCTCGGCGTTCAGGCGGCTTCCAAACGCTATTACAACAAAAACGTGTGGGACTTAAATCTTTCCGAGTGCGCGGCGATTGCGGCGATCACCCAGAACCCGTCCAAATATAACCCGCTGACCCATCCCGAATTTAATCAGGAGCGCCGCGACAAGGTGCTCAACGATATGCTGGAGCAGGGTTACATCACGCAGGCGGAATACGATGAAGCGCAGGCGGACACCGAGGATCTTTATGACCGCATCCAGACCGCCAATCTGGAAGTGGGCGGCGATTCCTCTGTGGATTCCTATTACGCGGACGCCGTCAAAGAAGCCGTTACGGAAGACCTGATCGCCGCCGGCTATTCGGAGACGCAGGCATACGTCATGGTCTATTCCGGCGGCTTAAGCATTTATTCCGCCATGGATCCCGATATTCAGGCGATCTGCGATCAGGTCGTTTCCAATGAGGAACTGTATCCGGAAGGGACCCGCTGGTTGTTAAGCTACCAGCTGACCTACCGCGATCCCAATTCCGAGGAGGAAGGCGGCATCGTCAATGTCAGCTCCGAAATGTACAAAAAATATTATCAGGAAAACGGCAGCAAAAACTTCAACCTGCTCTACGATTCCCAGGAAGAAGCTTACAGCGCCATAGAAAGCTATAAGGCGGCAACCCTTCCCGACGGGGCGGAGGTCATCGGCGAATCCGTTTCCTTAACCCCCCAGCCCCAGATTTCCCTTGTGGTGGAAGATCAGGCGACGGGATATGTAGTCGCAATGGTCGGCGGCCGCGGCACCAAGGAAGGAAACCTGACCTTAAACCGCGCGACCGACACGGTGCGCCAGCCCGGCTCCACCTTTAAGATCGTTTCCACCTATGCGCCCGCTCTGGATACCGCAGGCATGACGCTGGCGGATGTGCAGGTGGACGGCCCGTTCAACTATGACAGCGGCAGGCCCGTATCCAACTGGTATTCCAGCGGATACCGTGGCATCTGCTCCATGCGCGACGGTATCCGGGATTCCTTAAATATCGTTACCGTCAAGTTCCTGACGCAGATCACGCCCCGTCTGGGCTATGAATATCTGCAGAAATTCGGCTTTACCACGCTCGTTGACGGTCTGGAGAAAAACGGCAAGGTCTATTCCGACGTGACCCAGTCCCTTGCCCTCGGCGGCATCACAAACGGCGTCAAAAATATCGAGCTGAACGCTTCCTATGCGACCATCGCAAACGGCGGCAAATATATAAAGCCCAAGCTTTATACCGTTGTCAAGGATCATGACGGCAACGTCATTTTGGACAACACCGGCACGGAAGGCACGCAGGTCATCAAGCCCTCCACCGCTTTTCTTCTGACGAGCGCCATGCAGGACGTCGTGACCTCCGGTACCGGAACCGCAGTCAACTTCGGCGGCATGACGATCGCCGGAAAGACCGGAACCACTTCCGATTACAACGACATCTGGTTTTCGGGCTACACGCCCTACTATACCTGTACGACATGGACAGGCTATGACAACAATACCAAGCTCCGTCAGGGCGCGGAACGCAGCCTTGCCAAAAAGCTCTGGAAAGAAGTCATGAGCCAGATCCACGAGGGACTGGAAAACAAATCCTTCCCCCAGCCTCCGGACATCGTCGCCCAGACGGTCTGCTCAAAATCCGGCAAGCTGCCGACGGCGCTCTGTCAGGGCACGCTGAAAACGGAATATTTTGCGGCGGACACCGTACCGACGGAAAGCTGCGACGTCCATTATCAGGGCAATATCTGCGCTTACAGCAATGTTCCCGCAGCGGACGCCTGCCCCTTTGCCACAAACGGCGTTCTGGAAATGCTCCCGGAAAACGAGCGTATCCTGACCGGACAGACGACTCCCACCGCCGGAACCAGCGCAAACCAGTGCCAGCATACCGCAGAATTTATGGCGACGCCGGGCGCAGAGGCAGTGATCGAACAGCAGCGCCTTGAACTGGAGCTGAGCGTCAACGCTGCCCAGTACGAGACGATGCTTGCCTCCCTTCAGCAGCAGCTTCAGGCTGCCGTTCAGGATAAGGCAAACGCCGACGCACAGCTTGCCTCCGCATCGGACGAAGCTGCAAGGTCTGCCGCCCAGTCTGCTTCCGATGCAGCGCAGGCAAGGATCGACTCCATCAACGCACAGATCGCGCAGTTAAATGCTGCGAAAACCTCTGCAAACACCGCGGCGGCTGATCCCAATCAGCCTGCGGCGGCAAGCAGCTTCCCGATGGACGACAGCGGCGGCGAGGAAGACGACGACTGATCCCGTCTCCAGCGGCTGACAATAAAACAGCATCATTTTATCAATCAAAAAAACTCATGTCCCTTTCTTTCAGATTGAAAAGGGCATGAGTTTTTTATTGCGTCAGATCTTTTTTCTTATGCTTCCCGGCTCTTTTTCCAGCCGTGCTCCAGCACCTTGCGGAGCGGCTTGTAAAGAATAAGCATCAGGACAAAATTGCTGATCCCATGGATGATGTCGAACGGAATGCCCGAAACCCACCATGCAAACGCGGTGTTGATCCCGCCCACGAACAGATACGGGACCGCGCACATCGCGCCGAAGCCCAGACCAAACGCCCCGGATAAAAGGGCAAACGTCCAGACGTCTTTTTTGCGGCGCAGAAGCCATGTGACCCACGCCAGAAGCGGCCACATATAAAGATACATCACCCACCAGATGCCGAAGCCGTACAGCAGCCCCTCCAGCACCACGAAGGCAAAAACCGCATAGTAGATTTTTTTCCCGACTGTCAATGTAAACAGGATGATCAGAAGCGTTACCAGTTCGATATTCGGCAGAAAAGAGAGCGCCAGCTTGGCGCTCTCCAAAGCCGCTACCATCATACCGATAACTACAATATCATAAACTGATATTTTTGCTTTGCGCATGATATTACTCCGCTTTTGTATAAACGATCTCAAATGCGTCGCCGTCGTGCACTGGCTCTGTGGAAACGCCGTTCATGCAGGCTTCGCCGTTCACATAAAAGTACCAGTACGCGCCGTCCGCCTCATAATCTGCCCGTAAACCGTTTACCGTATCGACCATCAGCCCGTAAGCGGAATCCTCGCCGCCAACGGTCAGGCCGTCCTTTTCCAGCTCCTTGATCACATCCAGCAGATATTCCGCGTCCGTCTTACAGGAATATTCCGTCTTTGCGCCCTGATCGTCCACCACCGCGACGGTCACGCTCTTGGAACCGGCTGCTGTCTTATTTGCAAACAGTGCGTAAACAACGCCCATTACAGCCAGCACCGCAATGATGATCACGATTGCGACGTTTCTTTTGTTTTCAAAAAATTTTTTCATGTTCTCCTCACCTTCCACCGTAAAACGGCATTTTTTCATAACGGCAGAAATTGAGCTGCACAGGACAGCCCAATTTTTGTCAACGCCAGTATACTACATTTTTCAAATTCTGCAAAGTGCTTTCCCTTGTTTTCTGCGGGCTTATTTTTTCCCGAAATTCTTCTCGTAATCCTCGTAATTGCCGTACTTTCTCCAAATATCCATCATCATCTCATAACGGTTTAAATCCAGCCCCGTGTAGACGCAGTTGGACGTTGCAAAAATATAGCCCCTGCCGTTTTCCATACCTTCTCTTAAGGAACGCATCACGTCCGCGCGGCACTCCTCCTCCGTTCCGGTCTGCAGAAGTCCGCAGTTTACGTTTCCCACAAGCGCGATGTCGCTGCCGATGATCTTTCTGACTGCGGGGATGGATACGCCGCCCTGCGGGTCAAGGGAATGGATCGCATCCGGCTTGCAGTCCGCGATCTGCTTTACGATCGGCATAATGTTGCCGTCCGTGTGCTTGATGGAATAGTAGCCCATCTTTCGGTATTCTGCGATAACCTCTTTCAAATAAGGAACGATAAACTCATCAAACTGCTCTTCATTGAAAAATGGATTCACATTAAAGCAGTAATCGGAGCACAGCGTAAAGCCGTCCAGCAGATGCCCTTTCTGATCCAGAGCCGCCGCACCCTTTAAGCACTTGTCCAGAACCCGTTTGGATTCTTCATGCAGGCTTTCCGGTTCCTCATACATTTTGACGGAAAAATCCATCATGTTATCACCGTCCGGGATTGCCCATGTGGGATCGCCGTGCATCATAATATAGTATTCGTCGCCGCTCTTTTCACGGATCAGCTCCAAAAGCCACTGGGTGTTCTCCACGCCGCCCGGATTGGGATGCACAAAAATCGCGCTGTGGTCGTATGCCCTCGCCGTATCCACATAAAGCTGCGCCATGTCGTTCATCTGCAGCTTTTTCTCATTGTAGCTCATCTGGTTCCACTGCTCATAAAAACGGTGGGACGGATGAACCTTGCCGAATTTTTCCATCGTCAGGAAAAATACCAGCTCAAAGGTAGGTACCTGACCGCCGATCGGTTCGCATTTTAAGGTTTTGATAAATCGTTCCCTATGTGTCATTTTCGCCTCTCATTCCGCCGCACCAGCGGCATTTTATTCGTCAAACATCATGTATTCCATGTAAAAATCCTGAAACTGCGGATTGCCGCCCAGATTGACCGTCTCTGCGCGCTCTGCCAGCGCCGCAGATTCTTTTTCGCAGGCGCTATCGTGCAGGATGCGTGCCGCTCCTGCCAGCGCCGCGTTTCCGCAGATTTTGATTTTCTCTTTTTCTATCGGAGGGAAAAGCCCGATCTTCTCCGCGCTTTCCACCGACATGTAGGAGCCGAAGCCGCCCGCCACATACAGACAATCCAGCTCTGCGCTGTTTCTGTTTTCCAGCAAAAGCATCGTCTCCATGCCCGACCGGATCGCGCTCTTTGCCAGCTGCACCTGCCGGATGTCCGCCGCCGAAAGCCCAACCTTTCCTTCAAAGGAAACGTCGTCCTCCAGATAGCCCGTCTCGTCTAAAAGCCCGCTTTCCAAAAGGGCGGCAACTCCGTCGATCACGCCGCTGCCGCAGATTCCCTGCGCCTCCTTTGAGCCGATCACATGTACCTTCCACGCGCCGTCCTCCCATTTCACATGGTCGATCGCGCCGTTTACGCCGCGCATCCCGCAGGAAAGCCCCGCGCCCTCAAACGCAGGCCCTGCCGCCGTCGCACAGCAGACCAGACGGCCTTTGGAAAATAAAACGATCTCGCCGTTTGTCCCCACATCTGTCATCATGGCAGTCTGTTCCGTATTACAGATGCCGCTTCCCAATATCGCCGTCGTGATGTCCGCTCCCACGAAAGCGGAAATACAGCGGGGAAGGTATACGTCCGCATCCTTGCAGCAAAGCCCCAGCGCCTCCCCGGACATCCATATGCCGAACAGTTCGTCCGCCTCAAAGGGCGCGCGGGACAGGGCATAAGGATTTTTACCGGTCAGAAAATAAAGCATCGCCGTATTGCCTGTGATCACAACCGTCTCGATGTCTTCTGCCCGTTCCCGGACACGCTCCGCAAGCGAATCCAGAAGCTGTGAAATCGCGCCCCTTACAAGCGCTGCAAGCTGCTGCGCCTTTCCTTCCAGCGACGCCTCGATCCGGCTGATCACATCTGCGCCCAGCACCGACTGGGGATTCCACGCCCCCTTGCTTCCTGCTAAAACGCCGTCCTGATACAAAGAAGCCGCAATGGTCGTCGTCCCGATGTCCACTGCCGCCCCCAAATGACGGTAAAGGCGCAGGGGAGCCCTGCTGTGCTCCCCGCCTGCGCCTTCCAGACAGATCGTATCGTCGCTGTCCTGCCGTTTATGAAGCGCCCGGATTTCCCCGTCCGGCACGGCTTCCAGAAAACACGCAAGCCGTATTCCCTGTTCCAGCCGTTCTGCCCCGAGCAGCTCTTTTTCTGTTTCTGACGGCTCCTGAAATGCGCCTTTTGCATACACCATGCACTTACCGCAGGCATGCCTGCCGCCGCAGGGCATCTCTATCCCGTGCGAGCTGTCCAGAAGCCCGCTTACCTTCGCGCCCGGTTCTGTAAAAAGCAGCTCCCCGTTTATAAAAAACCGGATCTTTGTTCCATCGCTTCCCATTGTTTCCCTCATTTCCGGACAGGGCTTCTTACGCCTCTTTGTCCGCTCCGTAAAATTCCGCTACCGCGCCGAAAAATGCGTCGATATTTTCCCACTTCGACATCGGCGGGATGTCGCAGCCCGACGAAATCACGAAGTTGTCATATTTGCAGCATCTTTCCATAAGCGCAAGCGTCTCCTGACGGATGGATTCGGGCGTCCCGTTTCTGAACTGCCCCGCCGGATCGATATTGCCCATTACCAGCTTATCCTTCGGCATCTTTTCCAGCATCTCTTCCATATCCACTGCGTTACCGAAATGGAACGCCGCCGCCCCAGTTGCCGCGATGGAATCCGTCATCATCATCGTCCCGTTGCCGCAGTTATGATAGATCACGGCAAAGGAATCATCCTGCACCGCTTCCACGATCTCACGCACATAAGGCTCGGAAAATTCCTCTTCCAGCGCCGGGGAAAGCACGCCTGCCAGCGGCTCTGCGATCACCACGCCGTTTGCGCCCGCCTCCTTATATGCCAGACAGTAATCAATCAAAAACTGCGTCGCTTTTTTCAGAACCGTATGAACCATGTCCGGCTCCTCATAGCACAAAATCATGATCTCGGTCACGTCCATCAGACGCCCTGCCAGAGAGTAGGGCCCGATCACGCCCGCAAATACCGGACGGTCCGTGATCTCCTGTGCCGCCTGTCTGATCGCGTCGATATACAGCCCAGTGCGCCCGCTTCCGATCGGCGGGATTTCCAGCGCCTCTGCCTCTTCTTCTGTAGACACCACGCTTTCGATCACGGTAGGCACTTCATCCTCCGAAACCCGGATTTTTGCGCCGAAGCACTCCGCTTCCACGGAAAGATCCATCAGGCTTACGGACGCTACGCTGTCAGTCCTCTCCGCTACAAGCTTCATGCCCTTTGCCTGAGCGCCGGCGTCGCTGATCAGATCCTTTACATTGATTCCCATTAACTGGATCGCCGGGAAGGAAAGCACCGGGAACGCCTTTTTTACGGGCGCAGCCTGCCACTCCTCCAGCCACCTTTTCATATCTCTTTTCATGTTTTCAGCCTTTCCAAACCCTGTTTCAAAAGCATCCTGATTTTCAAAATACAGCGCGCATGAACGCATTTTCAGCCAATCACCTGCCGGTCAAAAAAGTACCGCGCCAAAATACGTCACCGTATTTTCCCCGTTGATATAACGCATGCCGCACTGTGCCGCCAGCTCCGATACGTTCACGCCGTAAGCCTCCAGCGACGACATCGCGCGCTCCGGGAAGCGGCACGGCTCTCCCGTCTTTTTGCCGCACACCGGGCAGAGGCGGCAGCCGCCCGCGCCCAGATGGAGCGCTTTTTCCCGGCAGCTTTTCTCAAACAGCTCCCGCACCTTCTGCGCCAGATCGTTATGCCGCTGTCCCGCCTCCATCATGCCTTCAAAGTCATAGCTGTCCTCCAAAAGCCCGACAGTCTGGTAAACAATCGCATAAGTATAGCCCTTCGCCTCTGCAATCAGCGCTTCGATCTCCCCGATGTCCGGGGGACACATATAGCTTCTTCCGTAATTGCCGCAGGCATTGGAGGCGCACATGCTGCGGAACGCCGTATCAAAAGAGATCTCCTCCACGGCGATCAGCGCAGCCGCCTTTGCCCCAAGCCCGATAATCTCTTCTTTTAAGCGTTCCGGGTCAAAGGCTGTCCGCCCGAACTCCTGAAACGCCTTCTCTGCGCCCATCTTATGCGATCGCGCGGCAAAATTCCACTGCTGCGTCGGCTGCGCTTGCCGCATCTGTCGTATATTTATCGGCGCCGATCTGCTCGCAGAAGGCTTCCGTCACAGGCGCGCCGCCGATCATGATCTTTACCTTGCCGCGGATGCCCGCTTTTTCAGCCTCTTTTACGACTTCGCCCATTACCGGCATGGTCGTTGTCAGAAGGGCGGAACAGCAGATGATCTGGCAGTTCTGCTCGACCGCAGTCTTTACATATGTCTCGGGATCCACGTCCGTACCCAGATCCACAACCTCCAGCCCTTTTCCTTCCATCATCATCTTCACAAGGTTTTTGCCGATGTCATGCAGGTCGCCCTTTACCGTGCCGATGCACACCTTTCCGGCTGCTGCCACGCCGCCCTCAGACAGCAGGGGCTTTAACAGGTTTGCGCCCATGTTCATCGCGCGCGCCGCTACTAAAACCTCGGGAACGAAAACCTCGTTCTTCTTAAATTTCTCGCCCACTACGTCCATGCCTGCCATCAGGCCCTGCTCCAGAATGTCGCGTGCGGAGATGCCCTCGTCGATCGCCTGCTGAACCAGCTCCTTTACAATCTTTGCCTTGCCCTTCTGCAGATTTTCAGAAATCTCGTTTAAAATGCTCATCCTTTTTCCTCCCGGCACTCCTGCCTTTTGTTTCATGAATTGTTATGTAAATTTAAATTGGTGATCGCTTTATCTGTTTCTGATCTGTTCCCACGCCTTGTAAACGCGGTACACATTTTCCGGCTTTGCGCCCGGCCCGAACTCGCACTGTGCGATGCAGCCGCCGTCCTTCCATAACGTATTATAAACCGCTTCCACCGCCCTGTCGATGTCCGCCGTCGTCCCTTCCGGCAAAAGATGCTGTCTGTCGATTTCTCCCCAGAACGTGATCTTCCCTTTGTAGGGCGCAAGATTTTCAAGCCCCATGCAGAACAGCTGGCTGTTGACCGCATCCAGCCCAAGATCGATCAGCTTTGGGATGATCCGCAGGATATTTCCGTCCGAATGCATGAAGATCTTTTTGCCGTGCTGATGCGCGATTTCGATATAATCGCGGTACATCGGCGCAAAATATTCGTCCCAGAGCTGCGGGCTGATCAGAAGGTCGTTCTGGGATCCCCAGTCGTCCATCATATTCAGCGCGTCCACATCCGTCTTTGCCCATTTTTCCATCAGACGGCTGTAAAAATCGTGCATCCGCTTCATAAATTCCAGCATCTTCGGGGACGGATCCATCAGATCCATGTAAAGGTCTGCGGTTCCCCGGATAAACTGCAGCTGCTCGAAGGGACGCGGACAGCAGCCGGACATCAGAAACTTATCCTGCTTCTTTTCACAGGAACGGTTTAGCTGATCGACGTCAAAGCTCAAAAGCTCTTCCGGAATATGTATCCTTCCTGCGTCGCCCCAGTCGTCGTCCTCTACGATCGGCTGTTTTACCTCCCCGATCACGCCCCGGTGGATGTTTGTAAAAATGCAGCCCCACTCGTCCACATATTCCCCGACCGCATAAGGGTCGCCCTTTGTGGAAGGCTGTTCTTTCAATACCGTATCCGGCCCGTCAAAATCCCATTCAAAATCGCGCGCAAGCCGCTCCATCATTTCCGGGCAGTGCTCGTTTGCCCACGGCAGCGACCAGAGCTGGCGCGGAAGACGGTCCTGCGTATTCCTGAATTCGAGCGTGGCAAGCACCCGTTCCTTCGATGTCATAATGCCTCTCCTCCTCTTCCAAAATGCTTTGGATTTTCTGTTGCATTCTCTTTCAAAACGATTATAATAAATATAAATTTATCCCGCATTCAAAAAAATATCTGATACGAAATTATATATTTTTCTTCGTTTTTACTGGAAGGAGACACCATGATTCCTCTGATCGACGAGCCCTGCTGGACTCCCCACCGCAAAATACTTACCCCCGCCCAGACGCAGCTTCCGTGGCTTTGCTCCTTTGGCATCCAGACATCTGAAAAAGCGGAAAAGCCGCTCGCTCCGCACGTCCATCCCAACTGCATGGAAATCGTTTTTCTGCTCAAAGGCTTCCAGCTTTACGAAACCGCCGGGCATCTGTTCCGGCTGACCGGCTATGATATTTTTGTAACGCGCACCGGGGAACCCCACAGCTCCTGCAACTTTCCGGAGCACATCAGCGACCTGATCTGGTTTCAGATCAGGCTTTCTGCCCTTTCCCAGACCTTCCGCAGCCCAAAGGCGTCCGAGCTTGCCCGCGCGCTCCACGGGCTGCCCCGCATTTTCCGTGGAAACGCTGCGCTGGAAAGCCAGCTGCGGGAAGCCTTTTTTTGCCTTGCATCCCCCGATCCGATCACGCTTTCGATGGGGCAGGAGCTGTTTGCCGGCTGCCTCTACCGTCTCATCCTGCTTTCCCGCGACCTAAAGCCCCTTCAGGCGGATCAGATCAGCGAATCCATCGTCTATATCCACGAGCATATCGACGAACCGATCTCTCTGGAAAGCGCCGCCGAAAGCTGCGGGCTTTCCCTGTCCCGTTTCAAGGCAAAATTCAAGGAAGAGACAGGGATCACGCCCCGCGCCTTTATCAACTATGTCAAAATCGCGCGCTCCAAACAGCTTCTTCAGGAGGGCTTTTCGGTTACGCAGGTTTCAGACATGCTCTCTTTTGACACGCCAAACTACTTTGCCACGCTTTTTAAAAAGTATACCGGCAAAACGCCCAGCCAGTACCGCAGCGATCCTTCTCAGGACTCAGACCTTGTATAGTCCCTGCACGCTTCGATATAGGCTTTAATATTCTCCCACGGCACTTCGGGCTCCAAAAGATGGGTCGGGGATACCAAAAGGCCGCCTTTTTTACCCGCTATATCCAGATTTCTAAACACCTCGGCGCGCACCTCCTCCGGCGCGCCAAAGGGCATCGTCGTCTGCGTCCCGATCGTTCCGTGGAAGGAGATCCTGTCGCCGTATTTGTCATGGATCTCTTTAAAATCCATACATTCGGGCTGCACCGGATTTAAAACGTCGATGCCGACCTCGATCAGATCGTCGATAAACGGCTCCACAAAGCCGCAGGAATGATAAAAAATAATCACGTCCGGATTGATCTTTCGCGCCGCGTCCACCACTTTTTTCAGGCGGGGCTTGAGCCATGTCTGATACAGCTCCTTGCTCATCATGATCGAACGCTGCATTCCCACGTCATCGCCGAAATAAAGAATATCTGCGCCTGTTTTTGCATAATACCGCGCCCTCTGCACCGCGATGTCCGTTACTTTGTCCAGCACAAACTCCGCCATCTCGTCGTCCGACATCATATCCATCATAAGCACTTCCATGCCGCGCATATACCATGCCGTCTCCCAGATCGTACACTGCATGCTTCCGCATACTACCCGGTCTTTTTTCTTCCATTCCGTATTGACGGCAAGCTGCTGCGCCACATCCTCTTCATCCCAGACAAATTCCGGGAAGGGATATGCTTCCAGCTTCTCCATCGTCTCCATCTTTTCCAGCGGATGCCGCATGTGGGTCATGTGCATTGCCGCCGCGCTTCCCGGCTCGTTTGCCACACCGAAAATGTCTATCGTCGCCCCTTCCTTCAAATCGTCATAATATTTCCGGAATTTTTCCGTATCCGTATCCTTGACCGGAAGCGGCTTTGCGTATACCATCGGGGACGGCGTAAAACCGCTCTCCCGGTACAGCGCCTCTACCTTATCGCTGCAGGTTTCCTGCAGATACGGGCAAAAATCATACATGACCGGAATCCGCTCGTATCCTGTCCTTTTGATGATTGAAAAAAAATTCTCGCGCTCTGTCATTGCGTCCTCCATTCTGACCGTTCCATTGTCCGGCAGTCCCCCCCTGCATTGGCACGGCTTTTTAAATTTGTCACTTTTGGAATATATTGCATTTCCGTTTATCCCTATGATATACTGGAATTATGCAAAATAGAATGGATGTTATGGGAATTTTTTATGTCAAATTTGGCAAAAAATTTTATTCCGCATCATTTAGGAAATCCAAAGCATTTCCATGACAGGAGGGGCTTATGCTGACCTATAAAACCCGTGTATCCTACCGCACCGTCGGTCCGAATAAGACCGCCGGGAATCTTTCCTGCGGCTTTATATACAAACCCGACGAGCGCGGAAATAACCTCGATATTACTTTTGAACATTACGGCGGACTGCTCCTTTCTGAAATGCAGTCTGCCGACGAACAGAAGCTTCTGCATCTGTATTTTGAAGCGCAGCAGCTTCTGTGCACCATCACCTCCCGGTGCTTCCGTTCCCCGGCAGACGAGGACTGTATCCGCATCGCCTGCCGCCTTATCGAGCGCTATTCCGGACGCATCACCGGACAGGAGCTTGCCGCGCAGATGAATCTGGGGTACGAAACGCTGCGCAAGCAGTTTAAGTCCGCCGTCGGGCTTTCCATTGGGCAATATTCCATCCGTGTCCGCGTAAACCGCGCAAAATCCCTGCTCCTGCGCTCCGGGCTTCCGCTGGAAACGCTTGCCCTCCAGCTTGGCTATCCGGATTATTTTTCCTTCTGCAAGCAGTTCAAACAGCACACGGGCGTTTCACCGGCTCAGTTTCGGCGGATGAATTAGCGGCATTGCATGAAGAAACCTGCTTTGAACCTCAATCTATTTTCTAAGCCAGCTTTTTCAATTCCTCCTCAAACTCAGCCTCCGGCATATGGAGACGTTCTGCCGCTTCCGTCCTGCTCAGAAGCCCATCGCGGACAAGCCCTGCCAATACGCCTATCGCTTCCTGCTTTCCTTTCCGAATCCCTTCCTGCCTGCTGTCTTCCATCATATCTTCGATTGCCTTGCACATATTGACTTCCTCCTTTTCTTCCGGAATTTCTACCGGCGTATTTGTCACTGCGCGGATGACCCGTACAGCATCTGTCTCCATCATCATACGCGGATTGTTCTCTGTAAAAAGCTTTATAAAAAACAAATACAAAAATAAACTGCCACCGGGTAGGAATGCAAAAAGCATTCATCTGTACATCGATAGGTCTTTGAAGATGTGCAAATGAATGCTTTTTTACATCCTTGCCATTGTGCATAAGGAGGAGTCACGATGAAAAAACAAACTGTATGCCTTAAAATCTTATTTTTCAAAAGGAAATCTGCTTTTATGGAGCGCATCCACACTTTTTGTCCTGCTGTCCTTTGCTGTTTTTGACGGAGAAAATTATCTGATCCTGCTCTGGTCGATGGCTGCGATGAAAAATGTTGCTTATACCTCCGTCGTTGTCTGCTTTGCCGCATTTTTTATCAACGATGTTTACGGCTTCATTAACTGAAATAAAATGGGAAAGCGGCAGGCGCAAAGCTGATCGCTTTCCCGCTTGCCGCCAATCTCGCATTTTTTATCTTTCAAAATCCAATGATACCTCTAAGCCGCCACTGCTTTTGAATAATCAATAATCGAAATTTCCTGCATCATTTTTTTTGCAGTGTCAATAATCTGTTCAAGCTTCTCCACAACATCCCCCGTATAAAATACTCCATCACACTCTGTACATTTATAGCAGGGCACATTCCGTACAATTACAAGACAATTCCCCAGATCTGTTACGCTTGTCGTATACCCTTTTTCTGTATTTGCCCCACATGTATAACATTTCATAATCAACGCCCCTTTCTGGTCTTTAAATCGTTCTCAAAATTTTTTATACTTGGATAATATGCGGTTATCAAATGGATGAACTCACCATCACTGCTTACAACCACATGTATATATTTATCATTCAGTGCCATTCCCAAAACCAAGCAGCTGGGAAACGGCTTGTCATTTTCATACTGTTCTATGATTTCTCCATTTGCGATACAGTTTATAACATCCTTTACAGTGATCCCCCGTTCTGCAAGCCTGATTCTCGCATGTTCCGTAATCGCTATTCTTTCCGGTACATTTATCCGCCTCAGTTCTTCAATATCCAGCACTTCCTTCTCCTCCCCTTTTCCTTTGCTTACAGTATACCACAATTTATATAGTGGGTACATAAAAAAGTGTACGTCCCGATACACGCCTGCGGCAAACCTTCATTGATAACACGCAGAAACCGGCAGGCGCAAAGCCAATCGCTTTCCCGCCTGCCGCAAAATCCTTACGCTTCTTTTTTCTCCACATAATACTGTGCCTGCGCGTTCCAGAGCGCATAGTATTTTCCCGCCTCGTCCTGCAAAAGCGCCTCGTGCGCGCCCTTCTGCACCACCTCTCCGTGATCGAACACCGCGATCTCGTCGCAGAATTTGCAGGAGGAAAGCCGGTGGCTGATGTACACCGCCGTTTTGTCCCCGGCGATCTCGTTGAACTTACTGTAAATCTCTGCCTCCGCAATTGGATCCAGCGCCGCTGTCGGCTCGTCGAGAACGATGAACGGCTTATCGTGATACAGCGCCCGGGCGATGGCGATTTTCTGCGCCTCGCCGCCGGATACCTCCACGCCGTCCTTGTCAAAGGTCTTGTACAGACACGTATCCAGCCCCTTTGGCATCCTTGACAGCCGTTCTTCAAAGCCCGCTTCCTTCAGGCACTCCCTGGCGCGCGCCCTGTCGTACTCTGCCGCGCCCGCCACATTTTCCCCAAGCGTCTCCGGCAGCAGCCAGAAATCCTGAAACACCACGGAAAACAGCTTCATATAATCGTCATAGCGGTATTTGCGGATGTTGATTCCGTTTAACAAAATCTCCCCCTCCTGCGGATCGTACAGACGGCACAAAAGCTTGATAAACGTCGTTTTGCCGGAACCGTTTTCCCCGACGACGGCAAGCCGCTGTCCGACCCTAAATTTCAGGTTCACATGGCGCAGCGCCCAGTCATCGCTTCCCGGATACCGGAACGAAACGTCCTTAAATTCCACCTCGTACTGCCTGTCGGAGCGTTTTTCCGTCGTCAGGCTGCCCTGATACATCTTGTTGGGGATGTCCAAAAATTCATAGTTGGTTTCCAGAAACTCTGCGTTGGACTGCATATTGGCAACCGCTTCCATCAGCATCGAAATCCCGAAAAACAGCTTCGTCAGCGCCCCCACATACTGCGTTACCGCACCGACGCCGAAGGCGCCGCCCCATGCTTTCAGACAGACAAACAGATACGCCGCCCCTGTTAAAAATACGGACGCGCCGTTTGCCATCCCTCCCCACAGTCCCATCGGTCCTTTTGCCCAGCGCGCGATCTGGGAATTGGGAGAAAAAGCATCGTCCTGCGCCAGATACTGCTCCCCGATCTTATCCTGCCGGTAAATCCGCATATCCAGCGCCCTTTTATCATCCATCGGCACGTCAAATCCCCAGAAGCAGAAAATTCTGTTCCCCATCTTACAGCTCTCCGCATATTTCAGCCAATATGACGTGCTTTTTTTCGCACAAAACGGGGCAAACACGGTTATCAGCAGCATACAGGCTACGATCCCGGGGATCAAAACAGGGCTGTTCAAAAATGCCAGTCCGCTTTCTGCTGACACCTTCTGCGTAAACAGGGAAACCGAAAGCCCGACGCCTCCCAAAATCTGAAATCCGCCTCCCAGTATCTTTTCCGGATTGCCCTGAATCGCATTCTCCGTTCCCCATCCCATCCACTGCCTGTTCTGGTCGATCTGGCTGCTCAGATCCTGCGTATGCTGATCATCCATATCCGGAAAATCCAGCTTCAGAAATTTTTCCGCGTAAATTTTCATATCCAGATAAAACAGTCCGCCCTTGCAGTATTCCTTCCAGTGCTTCGCAGCCAAAAGACAGATGCCGAGCACCAGCTCCGTCAAAAGCAGCGTCCCTGCAAGCTTCCAGAGCATCGCTGCATCCCTCCTGCCTGCCAGCTCGTCTACAAATCTCGCCGACAGCCAGATTCCCGCATAGGGAACCGCCGCCGCTAAAACTGCTTCACAAATATAAGAAACAAACAGCTTCGGGCGCATCTTTGCATAGATCTTCCACGCCCGCAAATTATAATCCCACGCTTTTTTGACAGATACCTTTTTCTCATTCGCCATCTTTGCGCACCTCTTCCCTGTAATAACGGCTCTGTACCTCGAACAGCTTTGCGTATTCCTTTCCCAGCTCCAGCAGCTCCTGATGCGTGCCCTCTTCCGCGATCTTTCCATTTGCCAAAAATAAAATCCGGTCGCAAAACTGGGTAGACGCCAGACGATGGGAAATGAAAAGAGACGTTTTCCCTCTCGTCATGCTCTCATACCTCTGATAAATATCATTTTCCGCAAGCGGGTCAAGCGCCGCCGTCGGCTCATCCAGCACGAGGATCTGCGGCTCCTTGTAGAGCGCCCTCGCCAGCACAAGTCTCTGGGTCTGTCCGCCGGACAGCTCCACCCCGTCCTCGTACACGCTTTTTCCAATGGGCGTATCCATCCCTTTCGGGAGAGATTCGATTTTTTCCCAGATCCCTGCCTGTTCCAGACATCTTTTTACCTTTTCCCGATCAATATCAACCGGATTCTGGGACACATTTTCCGCCACACTGCACTCCAAAATGGAAAAATCCTGAAATACGGCGGAAAGCAGCTCGTAATAGTCCCTCCGGTTATACTGCCGGATGTCCTGCCCGTTTAACAAAACCCGCCCCTCTGTGGGATCCAGAAATCCGCAGATCAGCTTTACGAGCGTCGTTTTACCCGCTCCGTTCAAACCGACGATCGCCAGCTTTTCCCCCGGACGGATCGTCAGATTCATCCCGCTGATCGTATCCTTCTTCGCCTCCGGATAACGGAAGGATACATTTTCCAGACGGATTTCACAGGCGGACTGCTCTTTTTTCAGCGGCTTCCCTTCCTCAAACAAAAACGGCTCTTTCCACTCGATACATTCCCTGATGCTGCTTAAACTCCCGTTCTGCTTATGCAGCTCATTGAACTGATTTAAAATCCCGTCCATCCATGCTCCGATCCCTCCGGCAACGCCCAGATACAGCAAAAACTGTGACGCCGACATTTCTCCGTTTAATGCCGTAACGATCAAATACCCGTAGATCAGAAGGTTCTGCACAAAATGGATCAATGCGATGACGCTGTCTCCTCCGAACAGGATGCCTTCCCTTCTTGCGATAAAATGTCCGAGGATCGACATGCCGTCTCCCCAGATTTTTTCCATCCAGCCCTGCATCCCAAACATCCGGATGTCTTTTGCACAGTGCCTGTCCTTTACCTTCCTTGTAACAAACCAGAACCGCTTATCCGCTTCCTCGATCTCCTCTTTTTTCTTCCAGCCCTCTTCGCTCGCCCATTTCCCGGCGATTGATGAAAGCACTGCCGCAGCCGTCAGGATTACGATGATCCACGGATTCAGCGCCGCTATCATCGTCAGATAAATGATCAGGCCGAATACGCCTTTCAAAATTTCCGACCATGTATTCCAGATTGCCTCTGTCGGCGAACTATTTCCGGACGTCGCCTCCTGCGCCCTGTCATATTTTTGAAGAAATTCTGTATCCAGCAGGTTCTGATAAGCCGTCGTCTCCCGCTTTCCCGAAATTTTGTTCAGGATCTCTGTCCGTACCCGGATCCTTCCAAATATCGTATTTTCATTCACATACCCTTCCAGCCCCGCCAGCACAAACAGCGTCCCCGCAAACACCGCGATCACGCCCACAAGCTCTGCAAGCGGCGCCGCCTGCTCGACCTTGCTTAAGATCGCGGGCGCGATCAGAAGCTCTGCCGTCGTTTTTGCCGTGCCGATCACTGCCACTACAACGCAGAGCCAGATTACCGTCTTGTCCATATGCCACGCATTTTTAAGCATGTATGCGGTATTCTGCCAGATGGAATATTTTTGTTTTTCTTTTTCTGTCTTACTTTCTCCCATATTTTCCTCTCATTCTGCTGTCAAGCAGCCTTCTTTCCTTTATTCCTCCTCATCCCCGTCCGGCAGGCTGCTTTCCCAAAAAGTGCCTCCCCTCAGCGGGCAAGGATAACCTTACCACAAAAAAATCCCCCGGGGCGTTCCGGGGGATGAATCGTTTATTTTTGGGGACGAACTGCACGAAAAATTTTTTCGTCCATGCCGCCCTTCTTTTTTAAGTCTGCGGGATCAGGATCTCTGTCGTAAACGCCCCCTCCTCCGAATTGCGGCTCAAATAGCCGCCCAGCCGTTCTACGATTTCGTCGATGCGGACAAGCCCGAAGCCGTGCCCCTTTCCCTTGCTCGTGCGAAATACCTTTCCGATCTTTTGGAGCTTGCCCTCTGCGGTAAAATTCGTAAAGGAAATATAGAGCTGCGTATTTTTCATATCCATATAGACCCGGATCATCCGCCCGTTTTCGGGCAGCTTCATGCTCGCCTCGATCGCGTTGTCAAAGAGGTTTCCCAAAATCACACAAAGATCCAGCTCCGACATTTTTAGCTTTACCGGGATATGGGCGTCTACGTGCACCTCGATCTTTTTGGCGCGCGCCAGCGAAATCTTGCTGTTTAAAATCGCGTCCGCCATGGCGTTCCCGGTCTTTATTACCGTGTCCACCGTGTTCAGATCCAGCTCCAGCCCGTCCAGATATTTTTTAACCGCGTCCAGATCGCCGTTTTCTGCCAGCGCCCTGACCGTCTGGATATGATTGCGGTAATCGTGCCGCCAGCCGCGCATCTGGCGGTACATATTTTCCACTTCCTGATAATGTGTGTCGATCAGCTCCCGCTGGTATTCGTCCAGCTGCCGGTTGATCCGTTTTGTAAAAAGCTTCATCTCAAAATTCCTTTTATTCTGCCTCAATGATCGCCCTGTTTAACGGCTCATACGCTCCTCTGGGAAGCGGCAGCCTCTTGCCGTCCGAAAGCCATGCCTCTGCCTTTGTCACCCGACGGATATATTTCAGATTCAGGATCATCGCCCTGCCTACCCGCACAAAACGGCTGTCCAGCTCCTTTTCAAAATCGCTCAGCGTCCGCTTGATGCGGTAATCCTCCCCCGCATGTACCGTCACATAATTCTGATGCACGTCCAGATAACGGATCTCATAAAAAGGGATCCGCACCATTTCGCCGGAAATTTCCAGATTCAGGCAGCGCTCCTCCTGCTTCAACTTTTTTACCGCTCGGTCGAGCACCGCAAACAGCCGTTCCTCATGCACCGGCTTCATCAGATAATGCAGAGCCTCCACGTCGTAACCTTCCGCAATGTAATCAGAATATCCCGTAATAAAAACGATCTGCACCGTCCCGTTTCTGCGGCGCACCCGGCGCGCCATCTCCACGCCGTCCATCTGCCCCATCTCAATATCCAGAAGAAGGATGTCCCATGTTTTATCTTCTTCATAGTTAAATAGGAAGCTTTCCGCCGATACAAACGTCTGCAGCCGTATTTCTGCCTGCCGCTTTTTTGCCCATTTTTTCAAAAGCGCTTCCGTATATTCAGTGTCTGTCCTGCTGTCGTCACAAATTGCGATATGGTAAGCCATACGATCCCTCCGGTCATTTTTCCCTCAAAAATAACATCTTATGCCGGGCTCTTTTCCAAAAGCTCTCTGTCAGATAAATTATTATATCGGCGTTTTGGCAAAATAGCAATAACATTGTAGCGGCTCTACCCGCACCCGTTCCATCATTTCCTATACTTTTCCCCTGTTCTGTGATATGCTGTCTACAGGAACCGCTTTATTTACCGCGTTTCCCGACATTCATGGGACGATCCGTTTCGCCTCCATCTTAAAAAAAGGAGCAAACTGCATATGAAAAAATTTGACAAAAAGGAACTGTTCTCCATCCCGAATCTGATGAGTTATTTCCGCATCCTCCTGATCCCGGTATTCTGCTGGCTCTACATTACCGCAAAATCTGACCGGGACTATCTTATGGCTGCCGCCGTGGTGCTCATTTCCAGCCTGACCGACCTGTTTGACGGCAAGATCGCCCGCCGCTTCAACATGATCACCCAGTGGGGCAAGATCCTCGATCCCGTCGCGGACAAGCTCTCCCACGCCGCCCTTGCCGTCTGCCTTGCGACCCGCTACCCGCTCATGTGGGCGCTCATCGCGCTTATGGCTGTCAAGGAAGGCTTTATGGGCGTCATGGGACTGATCTTTTTAAAAAAGGGCAAAATGCTCGACGGCGCGATGTGGTTCGGCAAGGTGTGCACCGCCACGCTTTTTGTCGGCCTGATGGTCCTGTTTTTATTCATCCATCTCCCGCTTGCAGCCGTCAACGGCATCATCGCCTTTATGATGCTCGTCATGGTTATCACCCTCTGCATGTACATCCCCGTTTTCCGTAAAATGGGAAGATCCGGACAGTGACCTTTTTTAACCCAAACTTCCGAAAGGAGGCAATTTTTTGATAAAATTAATCCTGCTTCTCCTCTATATCCTGCTCATCCTGACGGTCATTTTTCTGGAACGCAAAAGCCCGACCGAAGCGCTTTTGTGGGTGCTCGTGATGGTCTGCCTGCCCTACGCGGGCGCCATCCTGTATCTGGTATTCGGCAGTACGATGGCGATCAAGCTGACCGCTTTTTTCCGTAAAAAAAGGCTCGCCCCGGTTCCGGACAGCGCGCCTGCTTCCCCGAAAAAAGCGCCCGCCCCCGCCTTTCTTTCCGAAGAAGACCTGCAGGTGATGCACTTTAACGCCGTATATAACGGAAGCGAAGTGACCCATTACCGGGATGCTTCCCTGTTTACTTCCGGAAAAAGCCACTACGAGCGTCTTTTCAAAGACATCCGCTCCGCCAAAAAATGTATTTATGTGGAATTTTATACGATCCACCACGATCCCGTCGGAGAGGCGTTCGTAAACGAGCTTGCAAAAAAAGCCCGCGAAGGCGTAGAGGTGCTCGTCATGTGCGACTTTATCGCCAATCTCTCCACGCCCCGCAAAATGTTTGACCCCCTCACACATGCCGGCGGGCAAGTCATCCGCGTAAAGCCCTATCTGACGCACTACAGAAGCCACCGCAAGATCGTCGTGATCGACCACGAAATTTCCTATATCGGCGGAATGAACATCGGAAAGCAGTACGCCAATATGGCAAAGGTCAAAAATCCCTGGCGCGATACCCAGGTGCGCCTCGAAGGCGTCTGCAGCCTCGTCCTGGAAAAATATTTCCTCACCGACTGGCTCTGCTCCGTCAAGCGCAGCGGCCGCAGCGACGCGGTGTCCCGCTTAAACGTCATGGCACAGACCGTCCTTCCGGATCAGCCCTGCCCGTCAGGGGATGCTGCTGCTTCCGGCGCGGCTGCTGGTTCCAACACGCCTGATTTTTCCGGAACGGCTGCGCAGTCCGGCGGGCTCTGCCAGTTTATTGTCGGCGGGGTGGACAACGACCGCGAAGCCGTCAAAATGTGCTACTTAAGCATGATGCGCAGCGCCCGCAGAAAAATCCGCATCCAGACCCCGTATTTTATCCCGGACGCCTCCGTTTTGGACGCCCTGAAAACTGCCGCCGCATCCGGCGTGGAGATCGAGCTGATGATCCCCGGCATCAAAGCCAGTTTTTTCCTCGATCCCGTCACTACCTGGTACTGCGGGCAGCTTCTGGAATACGGCGCAAAGGTATACAAATACAACGGCTACATCCATGCCAAAACCATGGTCATCGACGAAGAGCTCTGCTGTATCGGCTCTGTCAACATGGATATGCGCAGCCTCATGGTAGACGACGAGGTATGCGGCGTCTTTTACAGCAATGGGCTGGTACAGCGCTACTCCGCCCTCTTTGAAAAAGACATCGCCGACTGCGCGCCCTATACGCGCGAGCAGTTTTTAAGCCGTCCCCGCAAAGAAAGAATGCAGGAAAGCATCTTTCTCATGTTTGCCCCGCTTATGTAGATCCTGAAATCCGACGGCAGTTTTTTCTTGCTTTTCTGCCTGCAATCGGCTATCATTTCATTATCCGCAGGACTTGTCCTGCTTTACCGGGAGCATATCCCTTTTCATCAGGAGGCTTTTTATTATGATAAAAAAGAAACGGTTTACAAAGTTATTTACGGCAGTCTGCCTGACAGGCTCACTCCTTTTTGCCCCGCTTTACACGCTGGATGCTTCGGCGGCTGAGGTAATTGCCACCGTACAGGGCACGGTAAAATCCGGCACGACTTCCGAAATGCTGCTGTTAGACACCCCACAGGGCAAAATGGAAATTAAGATCGAGAATGCCACCGACACCACCGCAGGCAAGATCCTGCTGCCCGGCCAGTCCGTTACCGTCGATGTGACGGGCGGCTCCGACGGCTATCTCCACGCCGCCAAGATCGTCAGCGGCACGCAGGTCGGCAACGTCTCCGTGGACACCAAAAATACCGCGACCATTACCGGCAAGCTGACCAAGGATACGAAGGACAACAAGCTCCACTTCGATACTCCCCAGGGCGAAATGGTGATCATCCTCGATTCTACCACAAGCATGGGAGGCTGCGCCTTCCTCGTGCTCGGAAATACGTACAGCGTCGTATGCGGGCGCGGCTCCGACGCATACATGCACGCCATCAGCATCTCAGATTCCACCGGCTCTGCCTCTTCCTCCCCCAATAACGGGGACAATTCCGCCTACCTTTCCGTAAGCGGCAAGGTGGAGAAGATCAAAGAGGGACGTCTCTATCTGGATACCCCGGAAGGGACGATGCAGTTTGTCATCGACAACTCTGCAAACACCCTCCGCGGGATCATGTTTCTGGAAGGACGCAAGCTGAAAGTTTCCTTCTATAACGGCTCCGACGGCTATCTCCACGCAGTCAATGTAACGGGCGACAAAAGCGGCTCCTCTGCCAGCGTCAACAGCGCTTCCCCGCTGACCGCCACCGGAACCGTCAACAAAAAATCCACGGAGGACATGCTCTATCTGGATACCCCTCAGGGACAGATGGAAATTAAACTGGATTCTTTGAGCAGCTTAAATAACTGCAAGTTTTTGACAAAAGACATGAAGATTTCCGTTTCCTGCGGCTCCGGCTCCGACGCATATCTGCATGCGCTCAGCATTACCGCCGTATAAATTTTCTTCCATGACCAAAGCAGAATAAATTTCTTTCATAAAACGGAGCTGTCGGTACATACCGTTTTTTAGCTTTCCAATCTTAAATAAGAATCTCCCGTAGAAATCAGTGTTTCTGATACCTGATCTTCTATGGGAGATTCTTCTTTTTTCTTTTCTGTATGTATTTTAGGGTATAAAGATTCCTTCCCCTTGTACGCTGAGGGTAACTGCATTTTTGAAAGTGCTCTTTTTCTAAGCAGTCTTTTCTTCGCTTTTTCCTCCAAATTTTTGAATTTTATCATGAAGAAAACGGTGATATTTGTTTATCTTTCTTCCCATTGCATACAGCATAAATTCTTTATATACTTTTTCTGCTGTTCGGTAATGGAGTCAGCGAAAACTGTCATTTCCTTTGATGTCTCCAAAATGTCCTTCTGTCTGGGCGGAACGAATCTGACGGTTTAAAATTCCTTTCTCACTTTGAATATTTGCAAGAGATTCTTCTTTTTAGTTTTCCCACTGTGCATTGATTTTCATGATCTTATTTTTACCTTCATCTTTTTCAGCTGCATATTTATTAAGATATTTTGCTTTATGTATACAGCCGCATGGGAAGTGGCTTTCGGGGCGGCTTTACAATGGTTTGGTTGGCGTATTTCAATTCATGCTCCCGCGTAGGGAGCGACGGGAAGCACGGTATCTGAAAAGCTTAACAATATATTTCAATCCACGCTCCCGCGTAGGGAGCGACCTTATTCCCCCCGTTTGGAGGAATTAATTCTACGCATTTCAATCCACGCTCCCGCGTAGGGAGCGACTTTAACCTGTTTCTCAAGATTTGTGACATCAGGCATTTCAATCCACGCTCCCGCGTAGGGAGCGACGATAGTCCTGATATTATTTTTTCGGTTAATGGCAACATTTCAATCCACGCTCCCGCGTAGGGAGCGACTCCATTTTTCTGCAACCTCCCACTCATCAGAAAATTTCAATCCACGCTCCCGCGTAGGGAGCGACGGTGCTTTGCGATAATGGTACGGTGGTCATTAAAATTTCAATCCACGCTCCCGCGTAGGGAGCGACAGTGCGGGCGATCAGATGCAGGGCATGGCGGGAATTTCAATCCACGCTCCCGCGTAGGGAGCGACTCCGCTTTCTGTGCCTCATACTGGCTGATGCATATTTCAATCCACGCTCCCGCGTAGGGAGCGACTTTAAATGTTTATGCTGCGTCGAATTATAATTTGATTTCAATCCACGCTCCCGCGTAGGGAGCGACACGATGCTGGCGCAGGGATGAGCGTGGGATACAATTTCAATCCACGCTCCCGCGTAGGGAGCGACATTTATTATGTTATGCAGGCTTTTGATAAGTTTATTTCAATCCACGCTCCCGCGTAGGGAGCGACCATTCTCATCCTGCTGGCATCCATTCCTGAACTTAGATTTCAATCCACGCTCCCGCGTAGGGAGCGACTTTAACCTGTTTCTCAAGATTTGTGACATCAGGCATTTCAATCCACGCTCCCGCGTAGGGAGCGACCCAGCACAGCCATATACAGTTTGCCCGGAGTGCGATTTCAATCCACGCTCCCGCGTAGGGAGCGACCACTTTTTTTTGATATGCTAGTATTAGCAACGGATTTCAATCCACGCTCCCGCGTAGGGAGCGACCCTCTCCCGGCAGGAATTTTGCCTGTAATGCAATCAATTTCAATCCACGCTCCCGCGTAGGGAGCGACGAGTTTTTATGATATGAGATATTATGTCAGATAATTTCAATCCACGCTCCCGCGTAGGGAGCGACAAATAAGCGGGCTAAAATAATAGCGGCAGATTTTATTTCAATCCACGCTCCCGCGTAGGGAGCGACCAGGATTTTTGCAATATCCACAAAAGACCATGACATTTCAATCCACGCTCCCGCGTAGGGAGCGACTGGATACCTCACAAACAAGGCAGTTATCTTTTTCATTTCAATCCACGCTCCCGCGTAGGGAGCGACGGGTTGTTTGATACCTATATCAATCATTATATGATTTCAATCCACGCTCCCGCGTAGGGAGCGACTACATTGATACGCAGGACGCGTATTATTGGTCTATTTCAATCCACGCTCCCGCGTAGGGAGCGACTTCTCCTTTCTCCCATGCGGCTATTATTAAAAGGATTTCAATCCACGCTCCCGCGTAGGGAGCGACCCGGCATTGATGCCCTGCGGAATGTAAGAAACGAGATTTCAATCCACGCTCCCGCGTAGGGAGCGACCAACAACGGAAATTAGAAAGGAGTAAAACATGGGTATTTCAATCCACGCTCCCGCGTAGGGAGCGACGGATACGATAGCCGCCTGTGCATAAAGCATCTCGATTTCAATCCACGCTCCCGCGTAGGGAGCGACAGCGGTTGATTTACTGGCAGATGCAGGCACGTTGATTTCAATCCACGCTCCCGCGTAGGGAGCGACGCCGGAAACACGGACGCGGTTGATTGTAGATTTCATATTTCAATCCACGCTCCCGCGTAGGGAGCGACATTGATACGAGAGCGCAAAGCATACCGACCATGACAATTTCAATCCACGCTCCCGCGTAGGGAGCGACTGTAGTATGGAATCAGACATCGTTGCTTTTATACCAATTTCAATCCACGCTCCCGCGTAGGGAGCGACCTGCGAATCTCTTCCCTGTAATCAGTCCCGATACAATTTCAATCCACGCTCCCGCGTAGGGAGCGACTGGAAAGGCCGCGTCTAATAATAAGGGGACAGAAATTTCAATCCACGCTCCCGCGTAGGGAGCGACTGGGCGGTGGCGTTATCTTTACACTTGATGGTGCAATTTCAATCCACGCTCCCGCGTAGGGAGCGACCTAAAGCAGACGTTACCCGCTTAAAATCAATTACAATTTCAATCCACGCTCCCGCGTAGGGAGCGACCAGGCAGAGCTTAAAAATGTACACACAGAAACACAAATTTCAATCCACGCTCCCGCGTAGGGAGCGACGCTTGTGGTATTCCGTCAAGTTATGCGGATAGGAATTTCAATCCACGCTCCCGCGTAGGGAGCGACAGTTTGTCAGGATTTTCAATTTTTTCTTTGTGCCATTTCAATCCACGCTCCCGCGTAGGGAGCGACCAGGATTTTTGCAATATCCACAAAAGATCATGACATTTCAATCCACGCTCCCGCGTAGGGAGCGACTCCAGTGGTAACAGATGCTCCATTGTATTTATTTAATTTCAATCCACGCTCCCGCGTAGGGAGCGACAAGATCATCGGTCGATGAATTATAAATAGGCCGAATTTCAATCCACGCTCCCGCGTAGGGAGCGACTGATTGACGAGATGCATCTTGAATTTAACTCTCTCATTTCAATCCACGCTCCCGCGTAGGGAGCGACTTGTGGCAGTACACAAATAAGCTAAATATTGGCGGATTTCAATCCACGCTCCCGCGTAGGGAGCGACAATTTCATTTTCGCAGTAGTCGCCTGTTTCGGATTATTTCAATCCACGCTCCCGCGTAGGGAGCGACTATTAAATTCATCTTTGCTCTCAGTGTAATAACATTTCAATCCACGCTCCCGCGTAGGGAGCGACGACCACATATTTCCCAGCATTGCACAAACTGAGTAGATTTCAATCCACGCTCCCGCGTAGGGAGCGACCCATTTTTTTTATAAAATTTTTATTGATTTTGCTATTTCAATCCACGCTCCCGCGTAGGGAGCGACGACGGCACAGCGGTAAAACTCATTGTGACAGATATTTCAATCCACGCTCCCGCGTAGGGAGCGACTGCAAAACGCCCCAATTTTTTCCTTAATATCCCCTTTTTTTCACACATCTTACAAAATTCTTCATCCCACCGCCTCTTTTTTCTCAATCAACCTCCTTTCCCCTCTAAAATCTCAGTGCGAATCCTCCGGCATTTTGGGTATCGCTTCTATTTCGCACCTGATTCCCCTAAGTGATAGCGAAACTGCTCTTAGATCTTTTTACCTCCCCTTGTCTGCTGGGAATATCTTCCTGTCCTGACAGCATCATTATACCAGAAGCCTCTCCCTTTTTCCATTCAGATGCTGCGTTTTTCCCTTTAACTTTAACCGTTCCCCAGCCTGCCAGCGAGCAGTTACATTCGCAGGTCTATTGAAAGTTTTGCTGCGCGGATATTTGACACTTCTTTTTAACATCTTATCACAAAAATCCTTTATTTAATCCAATCATGTCTTATTTTTTGTCATTTTTAATAATACGTGCGTTTTTATATGTTTTTATGATATAGAAAAATTATATCACAAAAGGGCAATTCGCATATATATCTCACTTACTGCTAATTCAGATAACAAATATGCCTATATCAAACGATCCTACCGAAAAAGCAGCGGAAAAACTACTACTCAAATCCACAGAAAACTCAGAAACAACTATATCTGCAATGAGATTCAGGGCACTCTTCGTTCCATGCAAGTAACACTTCTTTCAAAAGAAATCGGCTATATTCCTTCCTATAAAAGAAGCGATATGACCGATGGCTTGCACAAGGCATTTGGCTTTCATACAGATTATGAATTTATCTCAAAATCAGATATGCGAAGCATAATAAAAAATACCAAAACAGAAGAAACAAAAAAACAGCACCAATCATTTCTAACAGGAGAATGGCTACATCCCGCATAAATACTGGACTTGTAGCCATTTTTTACTTTCACAGGTGTAAACCCGAGAATATAAAATTTCCTTCTTATAAGCCAATTTTACATTAATTTGACAACCATTTATTTCTTTCTATATACGATGAACTTCCTACGCCCCAAAAAAGCACCTCCAAAAAATAACAACAAAAAGCCCTTACCCATGAGTTTCACACCCACAGCTAAGGGCTTAATTATAATAGGGATTCGTTCAGAATATCGCTCTGAACACTTTGTTGCACAACTGCTTGGCAATCATTCTCTAACCCTAAAACCACCGGATTATAAGAATAATGGCTCTTATGCAACTGTTATCAATTTGTTATCAAAAGACTTTTGAAAGTGCCGCAAGCCCGCATAACGCTGGGTTTTTACGATACTCCAACTTATTCCCACTCAATCGTCCCGCACGGCTTCGGTGTCAGGTCATACAGCACTCTGTTCACGCCCTCCACCTCATGCGTAATCCGCTCCGTAATGTGCTCCAGCAGCTCAAACGGCACATTTTCCACGGTTGCGGTCATTGCGTCCACGGTATTTACCGCGCGCAGGATCACGGGATACGCGTAGGTGCGCGCTCCGTTTTTCACGCCGACGGAACGGAAATCCGGCACTGCCGTAAAATACTGCCATACCTTGCCGTCCAGACCGTTTTTCGCAAATTCTTCCCGCAGGATCGCATCGGATTCGCGCACGATCTCGAGACGGTCGCGTGTGATCGCGCCCAGACAGCGCACGCCAAGGCCGGGGCCGGGGAAGGGCTGGCGGTAAACCATGTTGTCCGGCAGGCCGAGCGTTTTGCCGACTACGCGGACTTCATCCTTATATAAAAACTTCAAAGGCTCAACGAGCTCGAACTGCAGATCCTCCGGCAGGCCTCCCACGTTATGATGCGCTTTTACGCCGTCGCTCTCGATAATGTCGGGATAAATCGTCCCCTGCGCCAGAAATTCGATGCCTTCCTGCTTGCGCGCCTCTTCTTCAAATACGCGGATAAACTCTGCGCCGATGATCTTGCGCTTCTTCTCCGGTTCGCAAACGCCTGCCAGCTTATCCAGAAAACGGTCGATGGCGTCCACATAGATCAGGTTTGCGTCCATCTCGTCGCGGAATACCTTTACCACCTCTTCCGGTTCGCCTTTGCGCAGCAGTCCGTGATTTACATGTACGCACACGAGCTGTTTTCCGATTGCCTTGATCAGCAGTGCTGCAACAACGGAGGAATCCACGCCGCCGGACAGTGCCAGCAATACCTTCTTTTCGCCTACCTGGCTGCGGATCTCTTTTACCTGCTCCTCAATAAATGCTTCTGCGAGAGCTGTGGTCGTGATGCGTTCCATGCTCTCCGGTCTTTTGTTGTTTTCCATTTTCATTTCTCCTTTTGCCGCACGGGCGGCTTCTAAATTTCCTATCCCCACTCTAGCACACTCTCAGCCGTTTGACAATTCCCTCCGGCATACATCCAAAATTTTTTATATCTGTTCAGCCATAGCTCTGCTCAGCCTCTGTCCGGCGCCCTGCTTCCTCCTGACGCCCTTTTTTCCATTCCTCCGCCGCCGGGTCTTCCATTTCCAGCACGCGCCTCCATTCCTTTGTCCCTTGTACCTTTTCCGTCTCGCTCCGGTTCCGGTACAAAAACCGCGTCAGCTGGTAACAGTCGATCCAAATCTCATTGTCAGACTCCTTCTGGGATTCATCAAAAATAAGCTCCATCCCCCAGTGCAGATGCGGCGTGTCGATGTTGTTTACGTTTTCTTTTGCGCTGTACCCCGTATGTCCCAAATACCCGATCACATCCCCCGCCGTCACCACGTCCCCTTCCTTTAACTCTGCCTGGAACGGATAATTCTGGCGCAGGTGGGCGTAGTAATAATACCGCTTTTTATCAAAACTGCGGATGCCGATGCGCCAGCCGCCGTACTGATTCCAACCAAGCGCCTCCACATAGCCGGATTCCACGGCGATCACGGGCGTGCCAACCTGCCCCATCATGTCGTGCCCCAAATGAGGCCTTTGGTATCCGTAGCTCCTCGACGTCCCGAAATCGTCATAATCCGAATATTCAAAGCCCTTTGCGATCGGGGAAAACGCCTTCAGCCCGTAGCGCTCCTCCCACACGGCTTTTCCCGCCTCATTGCGGGTCTGTATCCGGTATGTCCCGACCATCCCCGAAAGCACCGCCGCGTAGGCCTCTTTATAATAAGGATAATATTTCAGCTCTGCCCCGTATTCGTCGATCACGTCCGTCCCGCTCCGGTTTCCGTCCGCTTCCTCCATCGCCCTCTGCGCCAGCCGCTCCATCTCCTTCATCGCCTTTTTTGAAAAATCGCCGCCCCATTTTGCCGCGGTGCACGACACCAGGCTGACCCAGTCCAGCTCGTTTCCTGCCTCGTGCGCCTCCACATCCTTTTCATAGGCATATTCCAGCGCCTCGCAGGGCACGGTAAAATCCACCCACTTGATGTAATCCTCCCTGCCCTCTGCGGTGTTTCGCTGGGCGATCTTTATATTTCCGGAAACTGCCGCCGGCTCCTCCCTGTCCACAAACTGTCCGTTGATCAAAATCGCGATCAGCAGCAGCTCTGCCGCGATCGCGATCCAATATTTTTTTGAGCCCATATCCTGACCTGCGCCCTTTTTTATCAGCTTATGTGGATCCGCTTTCCGGATATTCCTGATTTTCCCAGGATTCATAACCCTTTTGCCCCCGCCTGTCGGGAATCTCATAATTTTCTGTCAGCCATTCTCCCAGATAGGAGGTATATTTCTTGCTCCCGCTCACGTTCAGATGCGCATGGTCTGCAAAATCCGTCGAAAAATCCAACCCCATCGCCCGGTAATGCTCTGCCGTATTCGTATTCCAAAACAGCAGCCCCTCCTCTCCGGCGATCCGTTCGATCGAATTATAAACCTTCTGATCCGATTCCTCCAAAAGATACGGCGCGCTGATCAGCGCCAGCGGAATGCCCTCCCGCTCTAAAAGCTCCACGATCTTATCAAAATAGTACCGGGATTTTTCGGTCATTTCCACGCTTTCCGTCACATGGCTCACATCCGGCTCCGTCAGCTCTGCATGGGCGTAAAGCGGCGTAAAGCCCTTCCAGCGCTCCTGCCGGGGACGGTTCCATATAAAATTCTGAAAATCCGCCGCCGTCAGCTCGTCATAACGGCTGTGATATTTGGTAAAGCCCAAAAAATAATTCATCCGGTCCTGATCCGTACTGGCTTTGACCGCGTCCCACTTATTTTTCGACAGCTTCATGCCGTCCACATTCTGATCCAGCCAATTATACTGATAATCGTCATAAAACCGCGACGGGCAGAACATATCCAGCACCACAAGCTTTGGCTTCTGGGTTTTTAACGCCTCCTTCAGCAAAAAATAATTATTCCACAGCGGCTGCTCCGCTCCCGTCAGAAGATACGCCGCCATTCCGTATTCCTCCCACAAAACCTCCGTATCCACGTTGCAGTGCACATGGCTGCTGCCCAAAAAGAGCACGTCGATCTTATCCTTTGGCTGCTTATAAAGATAGCGGGTCTGATCCACGCCGTGAGGGGATTTTACGCACAAAATATCGTTCAGCGCCCCGATTAACAGCATAACAAGGCACAGAAAGGCAAGCCCCCGGATTCCTTTTTTCTTCATTCCGCTCCTCCTTAAAAGCTCACATAAATAAAGCTGGAAGGATCAAAGCCCTTTCCATACATTCCCGTCACAAAGATCATCCCGATCAAAAACAGGCAGACCGCCCATCTGACCGGCAGGGCGGCGCGATAGATCCACACCGCCGTCTCCTCCTTTTTGATCTCGGAAACCAGATCCAGCAAAAAGAGGACTGCCGCCGCAAAAACAGCGATCAGCATTTCCGCCTTTTCCAGCCCCATCGCGAATATAAAATCCTCTGCATAGGCAAAGCCCGCCCAGCCTGTAAACAGATTTTTCAGACACACAAACGCCATATGCAGCGTTTCACTCCTGAAAAAGATCCACAGGCAGCACACCCCGAAAAAGGTAAGCACAGCGGAAGCGATCCGGCAGGCACATGCAAGAGGCAGCGCCTTGACAGGCTTTTTTTCGCCAAACAGCCGCCGCTTTGCCCGCCGCCACAGATCCTCCAGCACAATCCAGATCCCGTGCCCGAGCCCCCACACGAGAAAGGTCGGCGCGCCGCCGTGCCATAAGCCGCTTACAGCAAACACGATCAGCAAATTCAGTTCCTTTCTCACGGCGCCCTTCCGGTTTCCGCCCAGCGGGATGTACACATAATCCCTCAGCCAGCTGCTTAAGGAAATATGCCACCTGCGCCAGAAATCGGAAATCTCCGCCGCAAAATAGGGCTGGCGGAAATTACACAAAAGCTCGAAGCCGAACAGCCTCCCGACGCCGATGGCAATGCAGGAATAGCTTGCGAAGTCGCAGTAAATCTGCACGCCGTAAAACAGCGCCGCAAAAAGCATCGTAAAGCTGTTGCCGTTTTCATACACGCTGTAAAGATAATTGACAAGAAGCGTCGCCCGCTCTGCGATCACCAGCTTCATAAAATATCCCAGAAGCATGGAAATAAGCCCCTGCGCAATCCGGTCGTAGCATAAAAGCTGCCGCCGGGACGCTTTCAGCACGCCGTCCAGCTGTTCTAAAAAGTGCCGCCCCCTCTCGATCGGGCCGCTCAAAATATTCGGGAAAAAAGAAACGAACGCGGCATACCTCGCCCAGTTTTTTTCCGGCGCACATCTGCCCCGGTAAACATCCAGAAGATACCCTGCCGCCTGCAGCGTATAAAAAGAAATGCCCAGCGGCGCAGCGATCCCGAACCTTCCCGCCACATCCAGATCTACAATCTTCAGCCCGTTTCCGAACGCCCCGTTGATCAGGCTGTCCCACACCGGAAAATATTTGAATACCGCCAGAAGCCCCAGATTGACAAGCAGGCACGAAAAAAGCACCGCGCGCCGCCCGATGTCCGATTTTGCCCGATGCACCCACAAACCGCCCGCCCATGTGGTACATACGGAAAAGAGCAGCCAGATGCCCGCTGCCGGATCCGCCCACTCAAAAAATATGAAGTTTGCCAAAAGGATCACCCAAAGCCGCCCCTGTCTGGGAACCATGTAATAAAGTCCCCCTACAGCAAGCAGAAACGCAGCAAACCAATAGGATTGAAATGACAAGGCCTTTCCCCCTTGTAACAGAAAACACTTTCCTTATTTTTCCGTCTGCGTATGGCAAAGCCATCCTTTGCTACCGTGTCCGCGCACCGATTCAAAGGCAGGCTGTATTTGTGTGGTCCTGCTGCCGCAAAGCTCTCTGATGCCCGGCTTTGTCCTACGCAGAACCTATCCGTTTTTATCGTTGGGATTATTATATGAAAAAATTTGATGATTAGTCAATCACTTTTTCAGAATTTAAGAAAGTCATAAGAATCCCGGCCGGCACAGCCTGCCGCCCGGGATCCCTCCTTGCATACGATGATTCAAACAGCCTTAAACCTCAGGCTCGATCAGCCCGTAGGTATTGCCCTTCCTTCTGTATACTACGTTGACCTGATCCGTCTCCGCATTGCAGAATACATAGAAATTGTGCCCTAACAGCTCCATCTGCACGCAGGCATCCTCCGGATACATGGGCTTAATGTCAAAGCGTTTCGTCCGCACGATCTTCACTTCCTCATCCTCTTCATCATCATTTTCCAGATAAGAGGGCTGGAAGCTGCCTGCCGACTGCTTCTGCGCGATCAGCTTGGTCTTATATTTCCTAAGCTGTCTTTCAATGATCTCTTCCACCAGATCGATGGAAACGTACATGTCATTGCTTGTCTGCTCCGATCGGATGATATTTCCCTTTACAGGGATCGTTACCTCAATCTTCTGTCTGTCCTTCTCAACGTTCAGTGTTACAAACACCTCGGTGTCCGCCGTAAAATACCGCTCCAGCTTGCCGATCTTGGATTCCACTGCGCTGCGCAGCCCCTCTGTAACGTCGATGTTCTTACCGCTGATAATAATCTTCATAAAATCATCATCCTTTCCGGTCCATAATTAGGACGGCTGATTCCTTTCTGCCTGTCCTTATTGAGATTATACCATAGACCCTGTTTCGATTCAATGTTTTCTAAATATTTTCAACAATATTCTATTTTTTCAGATAATTATTTCAAGACGTTTTACCGTTTTGTTTTTTCTTCATTTGGTATAACATCACAAAACAGGCGTTTGTATTTTCCGATTTTTCATCTGTTTCTCATCCATACAGCATCTGTGGATAATGTGGATAATCCAGTGTATAACTTATATTTACAGCAAAATCTGGCTTTTTTCGTGTGGATAACTTATTTTTCCACCTTCTCTGATTTTTGACATTTTTTCACAAAACTTGTGCAATTTCACAAATTCTTTACAATATCCCCTCGTTTTCGGCAGACGAAAAATCTGACAATTTTTCATGCTGTCGTCCAACTGCCCCGCCCAAAACAGAAACGCCCCTTTTCCTTTCGGAAAAGAAGCGCTCCTATCATATGCTATGCTCTTTTATAAGGCGAATGCCCGTATTTATCAGAAGATTCTTCTGATTGCTACAGGTGTCCTGTAGTTTGCGTCAGAAATCTTGATGCCGGTAGCCGCGGTGCTCGCATGGACGATCTGACCGTTTCCGATGTAAATGCCCACATGGCCGGAATAGCACACCAGATCTCCCGCCTGCGCTTCCGCAAGGCTTCCTACGTTATAGCCCACATGGCGGTCTGCCGATGAAGAATGGGGCAGGGATACGCCGAAGTTCTTATATACGCTCATGACAAAGCCGGAGCAGTCCGCGCCGTTTGTCAGGCTCGTGCCGCCGTATACATAGGGGTTGCCGACAAACTGCACCGCAAAATCAGCGACCGACTGGCCAAGGCCGGAACCGGACGATACCGGCGCTGTGACAGGCTCCTCCTGCGGGGCTTTTTCCGGCGCGCTGTCCTGTGCGGACTCCTGCGCCTCCTGAGCCTTTTTCTCTTTTGCCTTTTCCTTCTCTTTCAGACGCTCCTCCGCCGCCTTAGCAGCCTTGCGCGCGTCCTCCTTTGCCTGCTCTTCCTTTGCAAGCCGTTCCTTCTCTTCCTCTACGGATTCCGCTGTCACATACTCTGTCGCAAGGATCACATAATCCTCGGAAACCCAGCCGTCGCCTTCCTCGATGCTGACCTTGACAAAACCGTTCTCCTCATCCAGAACGGACAGCTCCTCGCCGCCCGGGACAAGCCCCAGAACGGTCGCTTCCAGATCCGCTTCGCTTCTTACCTTCAACGTCTCTGTATTGACAGTGGCAACCTTGTTGCCGACCTCATCCGCGATCTTCTTCGCTTCGTCGCCGCTCTTAAAATATTCCGCCTTGACATAACCCTCTACATTGCCGGACTTCATCTGATACCAGTCCCCGTCCTTTGCGATCAGGATCCCGACAGAATTGTTGTAAAGCTTGCCGACGATTTCCCCGTCTGTGCCGGGCGTATTGCGGATATTCACATAATCGTTGACCTGCGCGATGATCAGCACGTCCTCGTCTTCCGCCTTCTGCTTCTCTTCGTCGGAAACCTTCGTCTCAGGCTCCTTGAGCACGGGCTCTACCGCCTCAACGATCTCCGTCTCGTTTTCCTTGGAAGCTTCCGCCTCTGCTTCTGCCGCCGCCTCTTTGGAGGCTGCCTTTGCCGTGCCGGAGGTGTTCTCTTTTCTCTTCTTTACCTCATCCCGGATCTGGGAGATCGGAACGCCCTCGTCCAGAACAAGCCCCACGCCTGCCGCCGGCATAATGCTTGCCATTACAGGCGCTGCCTGCACTTGTTTTCCTTTCCCTTCTGTCATGTACAGGCTGCCGGAAAACATCACCGCCAGCGCCATCGCACATACAGACGCCCTGATTATCTTATGTCTCATGAGTATCCTCTGAATCTGCTTGTTTCAATCATTTGTTACATTTGTTACGAAATTATTAAATCCGAAAATTACTATAACATGGCGCAACTTTTTTGTCAATTCCTGCGTCTTTTAAATTATGCCATATTTTGTGTCTTTTTTATGAACAAATCATGTCTTTTTGTGAATTTGCACAAAGCGATCGCGGACTGCCCTGTTCATTGTGCAGTCCGCGATCGCTGTAATCCCGTTTTCTTCCATCATTTTCCAGAATCGGCTCAGATTCCGGCTTCCGTAAAATACTCCTGTACCGAAGTGACCGCGTTTGCGCCGTCTGCTACCGCCGTCACGATCTGGCGCAGCTTCTTTGTCCGCACGTCCCCCGCCGCAAAAATGCCGGGAACGCTCGTGCGGCAGTCCTCCCCTGCCTTAATATAGCCGCCCGCATCCATTTCCAGCGGGTGGGAAAAGCTGTAGGTGTTGGGCGTGATGCCCACCGCGATGAATACGCCGTCCACCGCCTTTTTGACCGTCTCCCCGGTCTTTTTATTTTTCAGGACGACGCCCGACACCGTCTCGCCGCCTTCGATCTCTTCCACCACGCTGTCCCAGATCACTTCCACGTTTGGCAGGGAGAAAAGCTGATCCTGAAGGATCTTTGCCGCCCGCAGCTCATCCCTTCTGTGCACCAGATAAACCTTTTCGCAAAAACGCGCCAGAAAGACTGCGTCCTCCACCGCAACGTCGCCGCCGCCGATCACCGCCGTCGTTTTCTTTTTAAAAAACGCGCCGTCGCACGTCGCGCAGTAGGAAATGCCCCTGCCCGCAAACTCCTCTTCCCCGGAAACGCCCAGCTTGCGGTGCGCCGCCCCGGAAGCCACGATCACAGCCTTCGCTTCCAGATCGCCCTTGTCCGTCTTGACAACCTTTTTCGCGCCCTGATCCTCGATCGCGGTCACGTCCGCCTCCATAAATACCGCGCCCAGCTTATCCGCATGCTCCCTAAACTGCATTCCCATGTCAAAGCCGTTAATGCCGGGAAGCCCCAGATAATTGTCCACCTCATACGTATTGAGTACCTGTCCGCCGCTCATAGGCTGCTTTTCCAAAACGACCGTGTCCAGTCCCGCGCGTTTTCCGTATATTGCCGCTCCCAGCCCTGCCGGGCCGGAGCCGATAATGATCAGATCATGCATACCATTCTCTCCTCCTGCTTTTCCAACTGCCTGTGCCAGCTCTTTTTTCTGGCATCAGTATACGCAAAATCCACAGGTTTTACAAGTGACTTCGTCACACTTGGCAGGCGCAGACAGCCTGTATACACGATGCTGCGGATTTTCATTGTTGAAGATAGAAGAAGCTGTTATAATAGAGCTGCAAAACAAAACTGCATTGCCGGAACCCGTCGGAGGAACCGGATTCTTTTGGATACGGCTTTAAAAATATTTTTTAGGATACGCATCGGAATAAAAGGGGAACGATCCATGAAAAGACTAAACATAATTGCGGCTGTCAGCGTCCTGATCGCTTTTGCCTGCGCCATCCCGTTTTTTATCGGCTGGAATCCGGAAGCTCTTTTTAAATTCAATGAGCCTCCCGTTTCCATCCGCGATATAAAGCAAAACAGCACGGCTGACTTTACCGGCGCTCCCGCCGGCGCAGATATTCCGCGGCTGACCGGGGCAGAGGATTTTTCAAAAATCATCCATTTGGCAGATTATGTGACGGCGGAACCGGTGGGGATCGTCCAAACCGGGATTTCAAGCCTGAAGCCCTGGGAAGACCGTTCCTATACCCAAAGAGTCAACGGCAGGGCGACCGGACGCCAAATCCGTCTGCCGGAGGTTCTTTCCTCTGGATTTGATTTTTCGGGCAGCTATCAGCCCTATTACCTTTTGGAGCTTCCGGATCATACCTATATCGTGGCACAGATTCCAAAAGAGACAGCGAGGGCAATCGAAAAGGGCGAAAGAGTCACTCTTCCCATCGGTCAGAAGGTAAGTACGACCCGCGCCGCCCGGAACGGACTTTCTGCCGTCTGCACGCAATATGGAGCAGATCCAGACAACATGTTCTATGCTTTTAACGACAAATGGCAGGAAGAGCACCAATTCATCTTTTTTCTGCTGCGCTTTGGAGCCGCCGCCCTGCTCTGGTTTGTGCTTACCGCAGGGCTGACGCTTGTCGGCGGGAAGGTTTTTAACAGTGAAGAAGAGGCTCGGATCTCCTCATAAATGAATGGGTGGACAGATCCGCACTGGAAGGCAGCCTCAGAAATATGAGGATATGAGAATTGTAAGAGTACAGCAAATGGAAGTTGGAGATAAACTATCTTGGAATAACATGCTGAATTTAGAGTATGAGGAATGGGATGAAAATGTGGATGGTTTCGTAACAGTAATTTTTACAGATAATGGAGAAACAGCTTTTAGCGAATGCTTAAATATGATACGAAATCACTTGGATTGATACAAAATAGGAATTTAAGGAGGTAAAGGTATGCAGATATTTTTGTCTGTTTGTTCTTTATTAGTCCCTGTATCAATGACTCTATTGGGATATAAGTGGAAAAGTAATCCCCCCAAAGACAGACAAGGTCTTTCTGGATATCGAACTACTATGTCAAGGTTAAATGATGATACATGGAAAACTGCTCATCAATATTGGGGAATGATAAATTTGGTCTTGGGAATAGTGCTTGTAGTCATCACAATCTGTATTTTAATGATTGTGACAAACAGTATAAATTTTGAAATGATTGTCACTTATTTAGTATTTATTCAATTAGGTATTATGGCAATTACAATCATTCCAACAGAGTTTTTTCTCCATAAACATTTTACCAGAACAGGTGCAAAGAAATAGAGAGATTAGAAGTTAAGGAGATAAAATATGTACATCTGTGATAGTGATATCTGTGATCCATGTTGTGATTTTTGCTGGTATTGTATACATGGAAAATATGGTGAACCCATTCGGTGTGCGAAAATGAAACCTGATTTTGGGGATGGAATGGGATATTGTGATAAGTTTAGATGCAGTTTACATGAACCTCAACCGATGGACAGAGGAATAAACATAGATAAGCGATAACTTCTCATTTATCGGGGAATTAAGTGAATCATAAAATCTGAAGCACTCGACGCCCCTGCCCGAACAAGCCGGGAAACACTCCTGCAAAAAGCAGGGCATTAAAAAAATTTTGAGATCCGCGAAAGGAGAATCCTTGTTATGAATACGAACGACACAGCTTTTACGCCCCTACCCGGCTCCCAGAAGCGCCCCATAGCGCTGATCACGGGCGCGTCCCGCGGGATCGGCGCAGCCATCGCCCGCACCTTTGCGCAGGCGGGCTACGACCTTATTTTAACCTGTATCCGCAATGAGGACAAATTAAAAAAGCTCTGTCAGGAGCTTTCTGACAGCTGCAGCATCTGCGCTGTCCCTTTCTGCGGCGATATGGGTGATTTTGATACCGTGACGCGGCTCTTTTCCACGATCCGCCGTCTGGATGTGCTCGTCAACAACGCCGGGATTTCCCACATCGGGCTGCTTTCCGACATGACGCCGGAGGAATGGCGCAGGCTTATGGCAACCAATCTGGACGCCTGCTTTTATACGTGCCGGCTCGCCGTGCCGCTGATGGTACGCGAGCACGCCGGACGCATCCTCAATATTTCCTCCGTATGGGGCGCTGCCGGGGCTTCCATGGAAGCCGCCTACTCCGCCTCCAAGGGCGCGGTCAACAGCCTTACGAAAGCGCTTGCAAAGGAGCTTGCGCCCAGCAATATCCCCGTCAACGCCATCGCCTGCGGCGTGATCGACACCGATATGAACCGCTGCTTTTCCGAAGAGGAAATGCAGGCGCTCATCGAAGAGATTCCCGCCGACCGTCTGGGAACGCCGGAGGAGGTTGCAGCCCTTGCGCTCCAGCTGACCCAGTCCCCGACCTATCTGACCGGACAGATCATCACGATCGACGGCGGCTTTCTGTAAAAACAGCCCGGCGGCGTTTTTTTGTTTCCGTTTATTTTCTGCCAAGCCCCTTCGGGAACGGCTTCTGCGCGTTCTTCTGCTGAAGCTGCTGCCTGCGCAGGATCATCTTCCGGAGCAGATACACGATGTATCCGGTTTCCAGATAATTTAACTCAAGGCTGAACGTGACCGCCTGATAAAATACCAGCTCGGATACCAGATACAGCGCTACGGCAGCCACCGGCACATAAGCGCCCAGCTTTCCCATATAGTTCGCCTGCCAGCCCACGACCGCCATATAGATCTGATTAACGATCATCAAAATCATCAGTGTCGCCGTTGCCCTCGTTTCCTCCGGCAGCTGCGTAAGGATCAGCGGCGCGATAAAAAAGAGCACCGCCGCCCCTGCAAGCAGCCCCAGCAGGCGTATTTTATTTTCTTTTATGATATTCAGCATTCCAAAATTCCTCCCTGCCGCCGCCCGTTCTGTCCGGACGGCGGCGGCTGTCATTTCTTTTTTTGCTGCCGCAGCCGGCATGGAAGCCTGTACTTTTAAGACTGCAGCGCCTTTAATTCGTAAAAATAGCCCTTCTTTTCCATCAGCTCTTCATAGCTGCCCACTTCCACGATCCTGCCTTCCTTCATGGCTACGATGCGGTCCGCGTTGCGGATGGTGGAAAGACGGTGCGCCACCAAGAAGGTAGTGCAGTTTTTCATCATATTATTCGTGGCTTCCTGCACCTTTTTCTCGGAAGCGGAATCCAGCGCGCTTGTCGCCTCGTCGAATACGATGATCTTCGGCCTGCGGATCAGCGCCCTCGCAATGGAAATCCTCTGTCTTTGTCCGCCGGAAAGCTTATCGCCGTGCTCGCCAAGCTGCGTGTGGATGCCCTGCGGCAGCTTCGCAATCATATCGTCCAGACCGACCTCCCGGATGACTTCCATGACCTGCGCTTCGGTCACATTTTTCAAGCCGTAGGTAATATTGTCCATGATCGTCCCGGAAAACAGGATCGTGTTCTGGGGCACGACCGCGATCTGGTGGCGGTATTCGTTGATGTCAAGGTTTACCATATTGATGCGGTCGATCAGCACCTTGCCGTTTGTCGGCGGGATAAAGCCGATCAGAAGATTCAGTACCGTGGACTTGCCCGCGCCCGATTCTCCCACAAAGGCGATGCTCTCGCCGGGCTTTACCGTCAGCGTAAAGTCTTTTAAGATCCATTTGTCGCTGCCGGGATATTTAAAGTCCACGTTGACAAATTCCACGCCGCCCTTTAAATCGCCCAGCGGGACGATGGAATTGTTTTCTTCCACCTGCGTCTCGCCCATGATGTCTCCGATGGATTTGACCGATTCCAGCCCTTTGCTGATCTGCGGATAAATGCTGATCAGCGTGGAAATCTGCCCTACCAGAGAGCCAAAGTACGTCTGGTATAAAACCACCTCGCCGACACTGATCTTGCCCTTTACCGCCAGATAGCCCGTAAACGCCAGACAGATGATCTGGAACGCCTGAAAAACAACCCAGTTGACCGCGCCGAACAGGGCGTTTACCAGATCCAGATTGTAGCCTCTGTTTACGATCCGGTTCAAGTGGGTGTTCATCTTGCTGATCTCTTCCTCCTGAAGCCCGTGCGCCCGCGCGACGGGGATCATTTCCAGCATTTCCGCGACCGCGCCCTGGGTGTTTTCCATTTCGCTTCTGAATTCCTGGTTTTTCTCCGCAACCGGCTTTTTAAAGGCGCGCATCGTCAGCACCGCAAAGGGTACGACTACAAGGAAAAACAAAAATACGACCGGGCTTTTCTGCAGCGTGATTACCACGACGACGGAAATATCCAGCACGAAGAAAAACAGCGTTTTAAACACCTGATTCAACAGCTCGGTCACGTTTTCCACATCGCGCATGATCTTGGACTGCAGCCGCCCCGACTGTACCTCCTTGTGGAACATGATCGAAAGCTGCTGGAGCTTTCTGACCATCGCATTTCTTAAGGAGCCTTCAATGCTTCTGTTGACGCTGGCATATTCCTTCGTCGCCAGATAGTTTGTCCCGGCGTTCTGGATGATAAAAATAAGCGCGATCAGAAGGTTGAACAAAATGATTTCCAGCGCGTTTGCGTCTGGATTGGTCGCCGCGTTGATAATATTGCTCGTCACGATCGGGATCACCCAGACCGGCGAACGCTGCAGGATCAGGAAAAATCCCGACAGCGCCAGCTTCTTCTGCGTCCCCTTGTAAAAGCTGCATAAGATCTTGACCGGGTGGTTTTTGTTTGTGGAATAGGTGTGAAGATATTCCTGAAACCGCTCCAGCCCTTCCTCCGGCACGCCCCGGCGGTCCGCCCAGCGCACCCGTTCTTTTTTGGGCTTTGCTTCCTGTGCAGAAGCCCCTCCCTTTTTATGAAACAGCATTTTGCCCTCTACCTCCGCCGTTTAAACGGCAAAGGCCGCAGCGCCCAAACGCGTTGACGGCTGCAGCCTTTTTTTAATATTTCCCTGACAGGCAGGATCTTATCTGATGTCAAATACGCTGCGCAGGCGCAGGTTTTCGGTGCTTCCGGAAAGAACCTTCACACGCTTTTCGTCCGCATTCAGATCGAAGTAGTTGTCGGAAAGAACCAGATCCTCGTTTTCGTTTAAGATCTCCACGCTCTTTGCGTAAGCCTTTGCGGAAACAACGATCTCGTCGCCCTCGATGCGGCAGGACAGCTCCGGATCCTCATACTTAAAGTATTTCGGATAGGAGAAGTTAACCGTTCCGTCGGATACTACCTCGCCGTCGCAGATCAGCTCGTAGCTTACATACTCGGTGAACATATCCGCATCGGGGAATTCCACCTTATCCAGCCATACGCTTGTCAGCGCCGGAACAACCAGCTCTTTTTCGCCGCTCTCGGAAAGTACCTCGCCCTTCGGGTTTCTCAGCGCCCAGCGGACCGTCACCTTCTTATCGCTCATCGTCTCGTTGGAAACGTTTAAGCGGATGGATTTTTCAAATACGAAATGCTCTCTGTTCATGTTCGCTTCCGCGCTCATCATGCCCTGCTCCTCACAGGAGATCATCAGAGGCGCAAAGAAGCGTTTTGCGTAATAGTGCAGCGCCTTTAAGCGTCCGCTGTAATCAACGGAAGCCCATGAGATTACCGGCCAGCAGTCGTTGAACTGCCAGTACACGGCGCCCATGCAGCGGCCCCTGTTGCGGCGGAAATGCTCTACACCGTAACGGATCCCGTCCGCCTGCAGAAGCTGGGACGCGTATACGAAGGTCGGGAAGCCGTTGGGATATTTGTAGGTCTGCTGCATATAGCCCATGATCTTGCCGCATGCGCCGTACTGACGCTCGTGCTTCTCCATAATGTAGGAGAAGGGGTTCATGTCAGCCGGATCGTCTGTAAAGGTTTCGATCGTCTTTACGGACGGGAACGCCTGAAAGCCGAACTCGGACAGATAGCGGAAGAAATACTGGCGGTACTCGGTAAACGGACGGTTTCCGTGCCATACGCTCCAGTAATGCACGTCGCCGCGGTCAGGGTCGTTGGGCTTGTCGAAGCTTCCGCCTGAGGACGGGCTTGCCGGCCAGTAGAACGCCTGCGGATCATATTTGTGCACGATCTCGGGAATGATGCGCTCGTACATAAACAGATAATCGCGCACCTCCGTATCCTTTGTTACCCACTCGTTGCGCGCGCCTACGAACATTTCCATTTCGTTGTTGCCGCACCATAAGCCTAAGGATGCGTGATGGCGGATGCGCTTCACGTTTTCGATGAACTCCTGACGGATGTTCGCTTCAAATTCAGGCGTCAGCTCGTAAACGGAGCATGCGAACATGAAGTCCTGCCATACCATCAAGCCCAGCTCGTCGCAGATGTCATAGAACCAGTCGGACGGGTAATAGCCGCCGCCCCATACGCGGATGGAGTTAAAGTTTGCAAATTTGCCCTTTTCCAGAAGCTTTCTTGTCGTCTCGGGCGTCACTCTGCCAAGCAGGTTGTCCTCGGGGATATAGTCCGCGCCCATCGCGAATACGTCAACGCCGTTTACCTGATGCGCGAAGCACTCGCCCCACTCGTCCTTTTCGATGTGCATGGTCATCGTGCGCAGACCGATCTTTTTGCACCACTCGTCCAGCTTCTTTCCGTCGCAGAACAGGGTTACCTTTACCTGATACAGGTTCTGCTCGCCATAGCCGTTTGGCCACCACAGCTTCGGCTCGCCGATCTTTACCTGAACCGGGGAATCCTCATAAAGGCTCACGGAGCCGTCAGGCGCTGTGATCTCTACCGTATAGCTGAAGTTTTTGCCGCATTTTTTGCAAGTAAAGCCGCCGGTCACGTCCTTTAACGCAGGGCCGTGCTCCTCGTCGCCGACCGTCTCCTGCTCCACCTGAAAGGTCAGGGTTACGGATTTGGTGATCGGGCGGACAGTGCCGGGCTCTGTCTCGCCGGTGCGCTCATGCTCCTGTAAGATCAGGACATTGTCGATTCTCGCCGTGCTGATGCCAAGCAGGGATACCGGACGGAAAATGCCCGCGTCGGGAAGGTGTGCGCCCCAGTCCCAGCCAAAGCCGTAGTGCGCCTTGCGCAGGTGCATGAAGCCTTCAAACGTATCGTCGTTGCCCAGCGTGCGGCACTTTTTGAACGCCTCGCGGATCCACTTGTTCGGGGAATGCAGGATAACTTTCAGTTCATTGTCCTTGTCATGCAGGATTTCCTTCACATCATATTCCCAAATGCGGTGCATGCTTAAAGGGCTTCCCAGATGCACGCCGTTTAAATATACGTCCGCAACGGTATCGATACCGTCAAAATGCAGCACAACGCGGTCGTTGTCCATCATGCCTTCTTCGCAGTCGAAGCGGGAAACGTACTCGTAATCCTCCTCCATCAGCTCGCAGGCTTCGATCTCATTGTCCTTCCAGAACGGATCTTCCATTTTGTTGTTTGCCAGCAGATCGCCGTAAACGCTGCCGGGCACAGTTGCGGGAAGCAGCTCTGTCGTGCCGACCTGACGCATTTCCCAGTTTTCATGTAAAAGCTGTTGTTTCATTCAATACTCCTTTCTCTTTTGCGGGCGCCGCATTTGGGGACGCCCGCAGACAAAAATCCCCCAAAATCAGGTTCCTTTTGTCCGTTTTTTATTTCTGATCGCGCAGATAATCGCCGTACCAGCATACCAGATCCTGAACAATGCGCAGCTCGGACTCCCGGCTCACGCTTCTGTATACCTGTTTATAATGATAGAACCATGTTTCCAGCTCTTTTGCAAGCGCCCAGCTGTCAGGCATCGTATCGTAGGCTTTGCCGAACAGCTCTGCCGTCGCAAATTTGCCGATCTGGTTGAAAATACGGATTCCGTCCGCCGCAACGATCTGGGGCATGATAAGCGCCTTTTTGGAGCTGTCCAGACGCCCGATGTGGGCGTAAAGCTCTTTTGCCAGCTCCTTTAAGCGGGCGTCCTTTTCATCTGCCGTATCCATGGAGGGCAGGCTGTCCTTCATGAATTTCAGGCTGTCCGCCTCATGGTCGCCCACGCCCCTTTTGATCTCCCAGAAACGCACCGTCTCTCCCCAGCTAAAGGCGCTGTTTTCATGGATCCGGTGTACGATTTCCAGATAGCCCTCGCTGTCGTCGCGGTATTCCAGACGGGAGATCTGACGGTTGATCTCTTCATAAGAAGGGATGTTCTCATTCCATGAAAATGCCGCGCCGTAGATCATGCCGACCCTTGTAAAATCAGGATGGTTGATATGCAGGAAATCGCCCCAGTCGGTATTGAGGATGCCGATGGCGTTGTATTTTCTCGCATAATTGCAAAGGCGCATTACGTTATTGTAGGAATTCCAGTTCAGGGCGGTCAGCTCGTTCCATGCGCAGCAGCCGGGGCAGCAGTACTGGGTCGCGCCCGCGTCGTGCATCCACATCGTCTCCTCTTCCCGCTGATTCCACAAATATCCCCAGTTTAAGCAGATGATCTCTTCCGGCAGATCCTTTAACAGCTCCGGGAAGCCTAAGATCACGTCGCCCCAGAACATCGGGCGACGCCCTTTGGAGATCACGAAGTCCGCCAGCTTCTTCACATAATCAATGTAAATCCTGCCGCGTCCCTTCTCTTCCACCGCTGCCTTGCTCTTTCCCTTGCCCAGATCGAAGGTTTCGTCCGCGCAGAAGTTAAACTGCTTCGAGGTAAACAGCTCCATATATTCGCCGATCATGCCCTCGATCAGCCCGATGCTTTCCGGATCCAGCGTGTTGATCGTGTGGTGATGCATTCTGTCCGGCAAAGAGAACGGTCTTTTGTTAGAACCCTCCAGCTCGCACAGATGCTCGTATTCCTTCGAGGACAGCAGCTTGTGGAGATGTCCGAAGCTGGACAGGGAGGGGACAAGCTCGATGCCGCGCTCATTGCAGTAATGGTCAAATTCCATGATCTCTTCCGCAGTCAGCGGGGTGTCGTCCCTCCACAGCTCGGTCATGCCGCGGAACAGATAGGAATGCTCGATGTAAAGCTGCAGCTGGTTCATCTTGTAGTAAGCCATCCGGTCCGCCAGCTTTTTCAGCCAGTCAAGCTTGGGCACGCGGCCTCTTGCGCAGTCAAAATAATAACCGCGGTTTGCAATGGAAGGCTCGTCCTCGATATGGAGCGCGCCAAGCACCGCCCCCTCCTGCTCGAGGATCTGCAGAAGCGTCTGCATGCCGTGCCATACGCCGCTTTCCTCGCCGGTCAGGCAGATGCCGTCCTCCGTGATGTCCAGGATATAGCTTTCTTTTTTCATGGAGTCGTCCTGAACGATCCTGACGTCTCCCTCCTGCCCTGCGCCTCTTGCGATGATCGGGCGGAAGCCCAGCCTTTCCTCTGCGCCATCGCCAAACAGCATCGCCTGACGGCTGATCAGGGGGCTGCAGCTTTTGTCCAGGCTGACATAGGTTTCATAGGTCCAGATAAACTGTCCTTCTTTTTTCTCCAGCTTCGCCGGAGCGGGGATTAAATACATAACGTAAATTCTCCTTTCCATATCGTATCAGCGCCGTCTGCAAGCTCCAGCTGAAAGCTGCCCGGCTCCGTTACAAGCTTCATCTTCTGGTTCCACAGGCTAAACGCCTCCCTGTCAAGGGAAAGGGAAACCGTCCTTTCCTGTCCGGCATCCAGCCATACCTTCTGGAATGCCTTCAATTCCTTGACCCTGCGCACCGTGGACGCCGCCAGATCGGTCACATAAAGCTGCGGAACGACAAAGCCGCCTCTTTTTCCGGTATTTTTTACCCGCGCCGTCAGCGTCACGCCCTTCTTTTCCAGCGCCGCTGTATTGCAGCGCTCCGTGCTCAGCTCGATATTGTCCCACGCAAATTCCGTATATCCCAGCCCATATCCGAAGGGAAAGAGCGCGCCGGGCTGCTCGTCCATGTAATAGATAGCCCGGTAGGAATTTTTGTAGTTATAATATACCGGAACCTGTCCGGTGCTTCTGGGCAGGGAAACCGGAAGCCTGCCGGAGGGCGCGCAGTCTCCGCAAAGCACCTCTGCCACAGCCTGTCCGCCTCTCGGGCCGGGATAAAAGCCGAGCACAACCGCATCCGCCAGCCCGCACACCTTTGTCAGCACCAGCGGCCTGCCGCAGATCACCACCGCGATCACGGGCTTTCCGCAGGCTTTCAGCGTCTCCAACAGCTCAAGCTGTGCCTTTGGCAGGTCGATGTCCGCGCAGTCCATGCCCTCGCCGCAGTCCATCTGCGGGCCGGGATCGACCGTCCCTGCGCCCTTTTCCTGCCCCGCTGCCTCATCGGAAGAAGCGCCTGCGATCGCCGCGCCGTTTGTATCAAAGGCAGCGTTGCTTCCAAACCGGCTGGAAGAGCCTCCCAGCACACAGATCACTGCGTCGCTGTCCTCTGCCAGCGCCTTTGCCTCTTCCAAAAGCGCTGCGTCCGCTTTGCGGAGCCAGCAGCCCTGTGCAAAACGCACCTCGCTCTCCGGATAGAGCGCGCGCACGCCGTCCAGCACCGTCACACCGTCCTCCCTGCGAAGCGGCGGCGTATAGTCGCCAAGCTGCGCATACAGGCTGTCCGCGTTGGGGCCGACCACCGCCAGCTTTTTGGCTGCGGCTGCGGTTTTTTCCAGCGGAAGGAGCTGCCCGCGGTTCTGTAAAAGGATCAGGCTCTCCCGCGCCATCTGCAAACTCTCCGGATGCAGCTCATAGGGCACGCGCACGCCCTCTTCGTCCTCCGGCAGGTACGGATGCTCGAACAGCCCGCGCTCGAATTTGAGCGTCAGGATGCGCAGCACCGCCTGATCTAAGCGCGACTGCTTCACAAGCCCTCTGGAAACCGCCTCTTCCAGCTTTCCAAACGCCTGATCCCACAGTCCCATGTCCACGCCGGACTTAAGCGCCAGCGCGCCGGACGCCACGTTGTCGCCGGTCATACTGTTCAAATTGTCGATGGCGACTCCGTCCGACATCACGATGCCGTCAAAGCCCATCTCATCGCGGATCACATCGTTTAACAGCCAGGAATTGGCATGGCAGTAAACGCCATCGATCTCGTTGTACGCCGCCATGATGCCCTTTGCGCCGGCGCTGATTGCCGCCTTAGCCGGAGGGAAATGGATCTCCCTCAGCTCCCGTTCGCCAATCCTTGCAGCGCTCGCATTGACACCGCCCGTGCCCTCGCCCTGCGCCGCAAAGTGCTTTGCCACCACGCCGGGGCCTGCCGCCTGCATTCCTTCCACGGCAGCCTCCGCCATCCGCGCACACAAATAGGGATCTTCCCCGTAGCATTCCTCGCTGCGTCCCCATCTGGGATCGCGCAGCACGTCCAGCATCGACACAAGCGCCAGATCCACGCCCATCGCCTGCAGCTGGCGTCCGCACACGCGGTTTGCCGCCTTTAAAAGCGCCGGGTCAAAGGTCGCGCCCGCCGCCAGGTTGACCGGGAGCAGGTAGCCGTCCAGCGCCTGATGCCCGTGGGGGCATTCCGAGCTCATCAGCGCCGGGATCCCCAGCCGGGAATGCTCCAGCACATAGCGCTGCACCTCATTATAAGCCTTCTTTGCCAGACTTCCGCACAGCCCCGTCGCATAATCCTTATCCGCCCACGGATCGGCGCGGTAAAGACCGTACAGCGTGCCAAGCCCGCCAAAGCGCTCTACCTCCTGCTTAAATTCCTCCGACAGCTCGATCGTCTCGCCGTCTGCCGTCTGCTTTCTTTCATAAATCCGGAAGCCGTAAAGGCGCTGATTTAGCTGCCCTACCTTTTCCGCCAGCGTCATCTCCCCCAGCAGCGCCTTTGCGCGCTTTGCCGGGGAAAGGGATGTATCCTGATATGCCTTCATCTTATTCACAGTCTCCGTATTTCTCTTTTAACAGCTCGATCCCGTATTCTCTGGGCGTTCCTTTCAAACGCTCCATGTAGGATTTCAGCTGGCCTCTGCAATGCTCCGGCCCGCCTTCCCGCATAACCGTCCACATCGGATCCACGTCATAGTTGGACGTTTTCATCATCTGATCGTTCCAGTCAAGGATCATCTTCGCACCCTTTGCGCACAGATCCGGGCGCTCCTTTGCCAGATCATGCTGCTCGTGGGGATCTTCCTTAATATTAAACAGCATCTCATCCGGGAACAGATGATAGCCGCCGTGCACCGTGCGGATATAAACGTAATCGTCAAAACGCACGCTTCTCTGGCACACATGGGCGCACTGGGTCAGCACCGCATAAGGTCTGGAACAATCCGTTCCATCCTTTAACGTCTTTGCAAAGGATACCCCGTCATACCGGTAGCGGTCTGAAAACTTCGGCGTCCCCAGAAGTTCCTGAACGGTCGGCACCAGATCCGTATTATCATGAAATCCTTTTGCTACAGCGCCCTTTCTCATGCCGGGCCAACGCACGATCAGCGGAATGCGGCATACCGGCTCGTCCGCCGCTCCATGCTCGGCATAAATTCCAAATTCACCCAGATCTTCACCATGGTCCGCCGTGATGATAATTGCCAGATCGTCATTATAAAGACCATGCTCTTTCAGCCATCCCACGATCATACCAACATTATCATCCGTATAGCGGATACCGTTGTCATACTGATTTAAGAATTTTTTTGCTTCATCCAGGCTGGTCAGCTTTCCGGGATGCTTAGGCCACATCGCATTTGCATCGTCATTCCACATATTGATCTCATTTGCACCATGAGGACCGATATGCAGAAGATGTTCCTTAAAAATATCCTCCGTGATCCAGTCATCCGGCAGCGGCTCGTCCGCAAACTGATCGGGGTAATCCGCAGGCGTGCGGTACGGCGTATGGGGATCCCAGAAATGGACGTGCATCATCCAGTTGTCCTTTTCCCCGTTTTTCTCCAGCCAGTCCAGAACGTGAGGCGTTATCATCTCCGCCGATTCGCTGCCGCGGTTACCTACGTTGTAGCACTCGTTGAAACCGGAATTAAACCACCATGCGCTGTGGCGCTCCGCAAACGTCGAGAAAGAAACGGTGTGCATTCCTGCCCGCCGAAACTGCATAAATAAGCCGTTCTCGGACATATCGTCGGTAAAGCTTCTGGTCGTTCCCTGCAGGCGCATATCGGCAGCCGTTCCGCCGTGGCCTACGATGCCGTTGTGCACGCCGTACTGGCCGCTGATCATGGACGCGCGGGAAGGCAGGCACGGCGCGTTCGGACAATAATAGTCGTCAAAGCGCACTCCCTCCTTTGCGATTGCGTCCATAACGGGCGTTGTGTTTCTGCCATACCCATAGCAGCCCATGTGATCCGCGCGCAGCGTATCAATGTCAAAAAACAGGACTCTCATTTTTCATTCTCCTCCTTATTTACCAGCCCTCATTTCGGAAGGCGTGATGTCATAATAATTGTGGAAATGCTGATAAAAATAATTCATATTGGAATATCCCACGTCCGCCGCCACCGCCGAGATTTTGTCGTCCGTGTTCAAGATCCGCTCCCGCGCCACATACATGCGGTAAGCCATCAGATATTCCGAAAACTTCATGCCCGTCTCTTTAATGAAAATCTGCCCCAGATAGGTGGCGTTCATCCGGAAACGGTCCGCGATGCTCTTTAACGAAATGTGCTGCCCGTACTCCATCGCAACCATCATCACGATCTTGCGGATCAGCGGGGAAAACTCTTCATATTCCCGCTCTAAAATCGGATCCTCATTTTTGCGGGACTCTTTGCGCACCGTGCCATGCAGCCTCTCCACGACGATCTGTTCGATCCGCTTCTGCAGCTGCGTCTTGTCGATCGGCTTTAACAGATAATCCAGCGCGCCGCAGCGAAGCGCCTCGCACGCATACTGAAAATCATCATAGCCGCTCATCATGATATAATTGGACTTGATCCCCATACCGTTTAAGCAGTTGATCAGCTCATAGCCAAATTCATTCCCGATCCGCACGTCCACCAGACACACATCCGGCTTCCAGTCCACCACATGCGACACCACCTCAAAGCAGCTCGTCGCCGTCCGGATGCGCTCAAAGCCCAGCTCCTTCCAGTCCAGCAGCCGGCAGATCCCTTCCGCTATCGCCGGTTCGTCATCCACGATCACCAGTGTGTACATTCGCTTCCACCTTTCCCGGAATAAAGATGGAAATCTTAAATCCGCCCTCTTTGCTGTTGCCGATCTCCATCGTAAATCCGTCCCTGTAAAAATAATTCAGCCGCATATAGACGTTGCGCAGCCCAATGTCCGCATTGGGATCATCATTTCCCTCATACATATTTTTGCGGATTCCTTCCAGCCGTCCGTCCGCAATGCCTGTGCCGTTGTCGATCACCTCAATGCGTGCGCCGCCGTTTTCAGCGTGCCCGGTCACGATCAGCAGATTGTAAAGACTGTCCCTGTCAAATCCATGGGTAAAAAAGTTCTCTGCCAGAGGCTGCAGCCAGAACCCGACCGTTTCCATCTGCGCGATCTCATCGTCCAGCTCCACCTGATAAACAAAATTATCCCGAAACCGCATGGACATGATCTTTAAATACGTTTCCAGCAGCTCAAATTCTTCCCCCAGCGCGATCCTGTCCTTCGCGTGCATCCGGGCGCGGTACAGCGCCCCCAAAAGCGCGATGGCGTCCGCCATGTCCCGGTCCCCCTGCAAAAGCGCCTTCGACCGCAGGATTTCCAGCGTATTATACAAAAAATGCGGGTTGATCTGATGCTGGAGCGCCCGCATCTGCGTTTCCTGATCTTTTAATTTTAAAATATATTCCGTCTCGATATAGCCCTGAAGCTTCTCGCCTACGTCCTTTAAGGCGACCGCGATCATCCCGTATTCGTTTTCCTTGTGGCGCAGCGGCAGCTCCTGCCTGCGGATGTCTTCAAAATGCCCGCTTTCCATATCGGAAAGCATCCGCATGATGCGCGACAGAAACTCTGCGTCCGCTCCGATCTCCACATAGCTGAACAAAAGCACGCCCGCCGCCAGAATAAACAGCGCCCCTGCGAGCACTGCGATCACACCGGAATTGTCCGTAATGATCTCCCCCACGCTCTTGACCGTCACATAGGAAAAGTTTCCGTGCCCGGACGTCATCTTGACAAAAAACACCCTGTCCAGCCCGGTATCCTCCAGCCAGCCGTAGGAAGTCCCTTTCTGGGACGCCTGCGCCAGCCATTCCTTCTCAATGCCGTCCGGCCCGCCGTCCTCCAAAATCCGTCCGTATGTATCAAACAGCGCCCACGGCGCTTCCGGGGAGCTGTCCGCCTCGTAAATATTCCCGCTGTCCACCCAGAACCTCATCGTGCCCAGCGCCTTTCCCATATTCTCAGGGTCGCGGACCGAATAGGAGGACACTTCCAGATTGCACTGTTTCAAACGCTCCGCCGCCTCTTTGACGTCGGTAAAATCAAAATTGACATAAAGCTCTCCCTGATCCATCCAGACCAGCTTCACGCCCGAATCCGATTCCAGGGAAACCGCCCCGATCTGCCCCCGCCTGTCGATAAAAAGCTGGCGCGCATTCATCGGGAAATACCGGATCTGGCTGCTCTGCGACAGGCTGTTCTCCCGCCGCTGCTGCACATACTGCATCGGGGTCGCAGCTTCAAACAGCGCCTTCAGATCCTGCATGACCATGGCGTCCTCATACATGCCGTTCACATAATCATCCGTCCAGTTCTGCAAAAGCTCCAGCCGCTTCTCCTTGTCATGAAACCGGTTCTGCACCTGGATCCTCATGTCGCCCGTCCACTTTTCTACAAAAAAGAACAACATTCCGAAAAAGACGACCGAACACAGCAGCACAACAACTGCAACTGTTCCCAGAAACTTTTTCCGGTAAATGCGGTATCCCAGAAATGTGTTGTGAAATCTGCTCATCCTGCTGTCCTCTCCTCATGCTGTCCCAGACCCTTTTGGCGGTTTTTATATTCACTCTGATTATAGACTGTCCGGGATGTTCCTGCAAGCTCTTTTCTTCTGTCAGGAAGGCTTTTTGAATAACCGCAAGCCGCTGCCGCTTACGCCTATTCAAAAAGCCTTCCGAACCAAAGTTCGGAAGGCCTCAGTTCCTCATCAGTCAATATGCCTGATAACGGATGCGCCTTAGCGCGCATAAATTACTCTGCAAAGAACTCGTCAACCTGCTTCTGAGCCTCGGCAATAACGGTGTCAAGACCGGCAGCCTTCAGCTCGGAGATGCACTGATCCACAACAACTGCCGGATCGGATGCGCCTGTCAGCATGTCGTATTTGTACTTATCCCAAACGGTGTTGCAGTTTGCAACTTCGTTCTGGATGTTGGAAATATCCAGCGCAAATCCCAGACATGTGGAAGAAGTTGCCGCTTCATTCTGCGCCTTTACCTGCTCCCACGCATCGGGATCTTCGCCGTGCAGGGTAGGAAGGATGAAGAATGTGCCCTGTGTGTAGGAAGGCCATACCCAGTCGTCACGGAGTCTGGTTACTGTACCGTCTTCTTCATACTGCATGTAGTTGCCTTCTGTACCGAATGCACACATTGTACGGAACTTAGGATCTGTGTTCATCAGCTGCAGAACCTTCAGCGCTTCCTCTTTGTATTTGGAGTTAGCGGAGATCGCGTTCATGGAACCCTGGATTGTCTCGGTTGTGTAAACAGGACCGTATACCTGAGCCAAATCGTACTGTTCAACACCGCTGTTTAATTCCCATGTAGCAGCTGCTGCGGGCCAGCCCTGTGCAGTACCGAAGATTGCTCCCTTATTTGTCTCAGTAATAACGTTTGCGTCGGGGTTTACCAGACCGTCCATATACCACTGATGAAGCATCTCAAGGTTTGCTCTTACGTCTTCCTGCTCAAGCAGACTTACAACCTTGCGGGATTCATCGTCAACCTTTACGCCGATCGGCTGGCAGCCGCCTGCAAGACCGTCATAGCCGTTGAAAAATCCGTTGAAAGTAGCGCCCTGAGACAGCTGAACGGGGTAGCAGGAGCTTCCTTCACCCTCTTTGATCTTGCGGATCGCGGGATCCAGCGTTTCAAAATCCTTGATGGTGCTCATGTCGATGCCATATTTCTCAACATACTGATGATCCAGCATCCAGAACTGTGTCAGGGAAGAATCCTTGTAGGTCGGCACTGCGTATACGTTGCCATGGATCTGGGTACCTTTCCAGAGATCCTCGGGAATGAAGCTGTACAGCTCGGGAGTTACGGTCTGAACCAGATCCGTGATATTCTCCAGCGCATTCAGGTTTACAAATTTGCTGTAGTTGCTGTTGTTTACGAACATCAGGTCGAAATACTCGCCGGTATTTACGATGTTGTTCATCTTCTGGTCATATTCGCCCCAGCCCGCGATCTTCACGTCAAGTCTTACGCCGATCTTCTCCTCGGTGTAATCGCTGATCTCTGCGATCGCATCATCAAAGTCGTCTGCAGGCGTGCCGCCTACTGTCCACCAGATCAGGGTGGGCACTTCGCCGTCAGCCTTAGCGGTGTCGTCCTTTGCAGCGTCGTCCTTTGCAGCGTCATCGCCTGCAGCAGCCTCTGTGCCGTCTGCCGGTGTTGTTGCGGGAGTCTCGGAGCTGCCGCAGCCAGCCAGCATGCCGGCTGTCATTGCAGAAACAAGACCCAGAGCCAGAAGTTTCTTTAAGCTCTTCTTTTTCATAACTATGTTCCTCCTGTGAGTTTTATTGAAGCGGCTGTCCTGACGGACAGCCGTCTTATTTATATCAACCGGTAATTCCGGAAGATATGACAACAGTAACTGAATCCGGATCAGCCCTTTACCGCGCCGACTGTCAGACCGGAAATGAAGTATTTCTGGAAGAAAGGATATGCGCATGCGATCGGCAGCACGATGATAACCACAATCGCCATACGGGCAGCTTCCTTCGGCATGTTCGCGATCATCTCGGCGGAGGATACGCCCAGCGTCGCCGCATTGGATGCCAGCGCCTGAATGTTCGCCATGATGTTGTTTAACAGCGCCTGCAGGGACAAAAGCTTGCTCTCGTCAATATACAGCATGGACTGATACCAGTCGTTCCAGTAAGCAAATGTCAAAAACAGGCCGATCGTTGCCAGCACCGGCAGAGAGATCGGAAGCACGATGCGTGAAAAGATCGTCAGCTGGCTCGCACCGTCCATCTTCGCCGATTCGATCAGCGATTCCGGCACCGTCGTCTTAAAGAATGTCCGGCAGATAATGACGTTGAAGGACGATACCGCCAACGGCAAAATCAGCACCCATACGGAGTTCTTTAAGCCCAGCAGCTGGCTCACTACGAAGTATGTGGAAACCAGACCGCCGTTGAATACCATCGGAATAAACACGACCATCGTCAGAAAACCGTTCAGCTTGTAGTTGGGACGGGAAAGCACATATCCCATCAGCGTCGTGAGCATAACGCCCAACACCGTCCCGACGATCGTTACGAACAGGGAAATCCCCAGCGCCCGCAGGATCATCTTGCTCTGGTTGGCAAGGAAGGTATAGCCTTCCAGTGAAAAAATCTTCGGAATGAAGCGGTAGCCGTATTCCGTAATGGACTGCTCTGCGGAGAAGGAGATCGCCACAACAAGCAGTACCGGAATGATGCATGTCAGCGACATGATCAGGAAAATAATGTTTAAGATCACATTGGACGTATTTGAGATCCGGTTAAACCGGTCAAAGCCGTCCGGCTCGTTCTTTTTTCTTTTTTTAATCGGTTTCGTTGTTTCCATATCAATTCTCCCTTAAATCATCGCGCTCTCGCGGTCTACCTTACGCACGATCGCGTTCGCCGTCAGGATCGTGATACAGCCCATGACAGACTGCACAAACGCTGCCGCTGCCGCCATACCCGTGGTAGACGTCTTCAACTGCTTGTACACATATACATCCAATGTATAAACGTAGTTGTACAGAGAGTTGGAATCTCTGGGCACCTGATAGAACAGACCGAAGTCGGAGTAGAAAATACGTCCTACCGCCATAATAAACATCATGACGATAACTGTCTTCATCAGCGGAAGCGTGATGTAGCGGATCTGCTGCCAGATCGTCGCCCCGTCGATACCCGCCGCCTCATAATAGGTCTTGTCAATACCGGTGATCGTTGCCAGATATACGACCATTCCGTAACCGACGCCCTTCCACAGGTTCATAAATACAAGGAAGGGAGGCCACATCTTCGGCTTCATATACCACTGCTGCCTGTCCATTCCGAAGGATTCCAGCATACCGTTTACCAGACCTTTGTCAAAGGAAAGGAACGCCCATACCAGCGCACTTACAACGACCCATGACAGGAAATAGGGCATAAACATCGCCGTCTGGTATGCCTTTGCCATCTTCTTGTTGTGAAGCTGTCCGATCGCGATCGCAGCCGCTACGGGAACAACAATGTTCAGAATAATGAATATGATATTGTATCCCAGTGTGTTGCGGATGATCATCCAGATGTCGTTGGAGGAAAACAGGAACTCGAAGTTCTCAAATCCCACCCATTCGCTCTGCAGGAAGCTCTGCAGGAAATTGCCATATACTTTGTAATTCTTAAATGCGATGATGATACCAAACATCGGCGCAAAACAAAACAGCGCATACCAGATCGTCGTCGGCAGCGCAAGCAGCGTCAGTTCTGTATCATCCCTGCCCCAGCGGCGCTTCTTCGCCCTGTGGTCTTTTTTTTGTTTGCTCATCTTTTTCTTTTCCTCCTTCTCGCCGTATTCCACACCTCATCAGAACTTTAAGTTCATTATATATTAGTAAATATTACTTTTCAACCTAAAATTTATTATATACCAGTAAAAAAAGATGAGTTTCAATATACAAATTCCGCTTATATTTTTGTGCACTTTTTACACATTATTTTCAAATCCCTCAAAAAACCGCTTTTTTTCATATGTATAAACTGTTTAATGTTTTAATCAGCATATCTAACGTTTTTAGGGTAGACCGGAGCGCCTGTTTTTCCTATACTGAGGGTACTTAAACAGAGGAGGTATTTTCTCATGGCAAGAGACAATATCCTGCTGATCACAACCGACCAGCAGCGCTTTGACACCATCAACGCATGGGGGAATCAGAGCATCTTTACGCCGCACCTGAATTATATGGCGGCAATGGGCATCAGCTACAAAAACTGTTACGCAAGCTGCCCGATCTGCGTGCCCTCCCGCACCACGATCATGACGGGACGGCAGGGCTTTGAAAGCGGCGTCGTGACAAACGCCACCCACGCGGCGTTTATGCAGGCGTGCACAAAAAACCGCTCCACCCTGCCCGCAGTTTTGACAGACGCAGGCTACCAGACCTGTGCAAAGGGCAAGATGCACTTCGATCCCGCCCGCGCCCACTATGGCTTTGAGCATATGCGGCTGCCGCTGGATTATATGCGTGAATATGACGGGAAAAAGGACGCTGCCCGCCCGAAGATCCACGGCATCGGGGAATGCGAGATGGAACCCGTGCTCTCTACCGTAGACGTCAAGGACAGCATTACCACATGGATTGGGGACGAAACCATCGACTTTCTGGAAACCCGCGACGAAACCCGCCCGTTCTTTTTGTGGACGAGCTTCACAAAGCCCCATCCGCCCTTTGATCCCTGCCGGGACTTCTGGGAGCTTTACGACAATATCCCGATCCCGGAGCCGGTTACCGGAGACTGGTCGCAGACGGTGGAGGATACCCCCCAGGGCTTTCTTGCCGGCGCTTACGAAAACACGAATATGCACCTTTTAGGCAAGGAACAAAAGCTTGCCTCCCGCCGCGCCTATTACGCCTGCATCACGCAGGTGGATTATGAGATCGGCAGGATCTTTGCCGCGCTGCGCGAGCACGACCTGTTCAAAAACACATGGGTAATCTTTACCTCCGACCACGGCGAAATGCTGGGCGACCACCATATGTCCCAGAAAAACCTGTTCTTTGAAGGAAGTGCCCATGTGCCGCTGTTTATCATGCCGCCGCTTGGCAGGGACATCCCGCACAACTGCAGCGTGGAGGCTCCCACGGATCTGGTCGATCTGTACCCGACGATCCTTGCCATGGCAGGGCTGTCCTCCCCGGTCCCGGTTTCCGGCAAAAACCTGTTGGAGCCTATTTCCGACGACCGCCTGTTTTTCGGAAACAGCTTAAACAAAAACTTCTGCGTCATGGAAAAGAAGGTAAAGCTCGTCTACTCTTCCGTCGGCGACCATACGCTTTTGTTCGACTTAAACACCGATCCGATGGAGCGGCACGACCTGTCCAACGATCCGGCATGGCAGAAGGAAAAGGAGCGGCTGTTTGGGATGCTTCTGGAGCACACAAAGCAGTATACGCCCGAAGCGCTCAATGAGGACGGCTATTTTATCACGGAGGACGCTCCCCGCTTCCCCGGCGATATGCCCGGAAGATGGTTCGGCTTCCACTACCATGACTATTCTGTGGATACGTTCCACTAAAAAGTGCTGAAACGATTATAGCAAGTGAAAAAGAGGGATTCCGGTTTAAAATGCCGGAGTCCCTCTTTTTCGTTAAAATCTTATTTCGCTACGCGGATACCGCAGTAATCCAGAACAAGCTCGCAGAACATCGCGTTTGCCCAGGAGAACCACTCTCTCGTATACTTGGTCGGGTCGTTTACGTCGAAGCCCTCGTGCATCATGCCCTTGCCTGCGTCTGTCGCCTTCATCATCTGCAGGATGCTCAGTTTCTCCTCCTGCTTCTTGCTCGTCAGGCCCTGCAGTGCCAGGGCGATGTGCCAGATATAACCGGGCTGGGTATGCTGGCTGCCGATGCCCTTTGCGCATTTTCCTTCATAATAGTAAGGATTTGCACAGCTTAAAATGAATTTCCGGGTGTTTTCCACAACCTCGCGGTCATTTGCCTCATATCCCAGATAATCCATTGCCAGAAGGCTGGGCACGTTCGCGTCGTCCATCAGCATATACTGGCCGAAGCCGTCGATCTCATACGCGTAAACCTTGCCGTAATAGTAGTTGTTTACAATCGCCAGCGTCTCGATCGCGTTGTGGATCTCTTCTTTTAACTCCGCAGCCTCTGCCGCCAGCAGGTCGTCGTTCAATACCTCACGCGCGATCGTCTCCATGTAGCCTAAGATTACCGTCGCAAACATGTTGGACGGGATCAGGTAGCCGTAGATGCAGGCGTCGTCGCTGGGACGGAAGCCCGACCATGTCAGGCCGATGCCGGATTTTACCAGAGCGCCCTTGCCGTCTCTGGACAGGGTATCGGTATAGTAGCAGCCTTTTCTGCGGAAATAGTAAGGGGACTTCTCCTCGTGGCACTGCTCGGTCTTGAATACCTTCAGGATGGTGTGCAGCCCCTTTACGAAGTTCTCGTCAAAATGATCCGTGCGTCCGGTGTTCTTCCACAGAAGATATGCGAACTGGACGGGATAGCACAGAGAGTCGATCTCGTATTTGCGCTCCCAGAGCCAGCCGCTGTTGTGGTCTGTTTCGTCCTCTGTCCAGCAAAGGCCGTTGTCCTCCTGATTGAACGCATTCGCGTAAGGATCGTGGTTTACAAACATGAACTGTCTGCGGGACAGACCTGCCAGCAGGTCGGAAATCTCCTGATCCTCAGCCGCAGCAACCAGATAGGGACGGACCTGAGCTACGGAATCACGCAGCCACATCGCCGGAATATCGCCGGTGATCACATGGGTCGTACCGTCGTCCATCTTCTTCACTGTGGTGTCAAGGGTGTTGGAAAAACAGTTGATAAACAGATTCACCATATCGGGATCGTCATGGAACGTCTCCTCTACCTTATGGATCAGCTTCTGTAAAGATTCAGGTAAATTCTCTTTCATCAGTGATGTACTCCTCTCCCGGTGCGCCATTTTGCACCTGTTCCTCTTTTTGATACCTATATACTACTGGTTTTTGCCGCTTCTTTCAAGCCATAATTTTGAAAAGTTTCCGGCTGCCGTCCTGTCCTTATTTTGCCTGCCGCTGCCTCCGCCCCTTGCCCTTCCTAAAAAAGCGTGCTAAAATCTTTGATACACCCTGACGGAAAAAACGAAGGCGCAGACGACGAGGCAAAATGGAGATTTCAATGGATAAAAACGGACAGACAAAATACGATATTTTAAAAACCTATTACGGCTATGATTCTTTCCGGGACGGGCAGGAAGAGCTGATCGACTGCCTGCTTTCCGGGCAGGACGTGTGCGGGATCATGCCCACCGGCGCCGGGAAATCCGTCTGTTATCAGGTTCCCGCCCTTTTGATGCGCGACGTTACCCTCGTCGTTTCGCCCCTTATCTCGCTGATGAAGGATCAGGTGCGCGCCCTCAACCAGATGGGCGTCCACGCGGCGTATTTAAACAGCTCCCTTTCGTGGAACCAGTATAAAAAAGCGCTGGCGTTCGCAAAGGAAGGGCGCTACAAGATCATCTATGTCGCCCCCGAACGCCTTTTGACCGAGGATTTTCTGGACTTTGCGGCGTCTGTCCCGATTTCCATGGTCGCCGTGGACGAGGCGCACTGCGTCTCCCAGTGGGGGCAGGATTTCCGCCCCAGCTATTTAAGGATCCCGGAGTTTATCAGGGCGCTTCCCTCCCGTCCGGTGATCGGCGCGTTTACCGCCACCGCCACAAAGGAGGTAAAGGAGGACATCATCCGCATGCTCTCCCTCAATGCCCCCCATGTGACCGTCACGGGCTTTGACCGCCAGAACCTCTACTTCGAAGTGCGCCACGACAAGGATAAGTACCGGGGCATCCGGGAGTATCTGCGCGCGCATCCCGACAGCTCCGGCGTCATTTACTGCGCCACCCGCAAAAATGTGGAGGAGGTCTGCGATAAGCTTCTGGAAGACGGCTTTGCCGCGACCCGCTACCATGCCGGCTTATCCGACGAGGAGCGGCGCGCCAATCAGGAAGCCTTTACCTATGACGAGGCCCCGATCATGGTCGCCACCAACGCCTTCGGCATGGGCATCGACAAATCCAACGTGCGCTTTGTCCTCCATTATAATATGCCCAAAAATATGGAGAGCTATTATCAGGAGGCAGGCCGCGCCGGACGGGACGGGGCAAAGGCGGACTGCATCCTTTTTTACAGCGGGCAGGACGTGATCACAAACCAGTTTTTCATCGAACAGAACCGGGACAACGACGAGCTGACCGGGGAAGCGCTGGAGCTTGTCAAGCAGCGCGACCGGGAACGCCTCAAAAAAATGACGTTTTACTGCCACACCACGGACTGCCTGCGCGACTATATGCTGCGCTATTTCGGGGAATACGGCTCCAACTACTGCGGCAACTGCTCCAACTGCAAAAACACCTTTGAAACGGTGGACATCACCGCCATCGCAAACGACCTGATCGGCTGCGTCTTAACGAGCGGGATGCGCTACGGCGTCAACGTCATCCTCGATGCGCTGCGCGGCAGCAAAAATGAAAAGGTGCTCCGCTTCGGTCTGGATTCCAACCATTATTACGGTTCCCAGGCATCCCAGACGATCGTATTTTTGCGGCAGGTGCTCAATTATCTGATTCTGACGGATTATCTGGTCGTCACAGACGATCAGTTTCCTATTTTAAAAGTGAAGGAAAAGGGACTGACCTTCTTTTCGGAAACCGGGGAATTCCGCCCCGTGCTTTCGATGAAGGCGGCAAGGAAGACTACGCAGACGCCTGCCAATGCCGGGAATGCGCCCGGCACGGACAAAAGCGGCAGAAAGCGTTCGGTACATTCCGGAAGCGCTCCCTTTGAAGAGCTGCGCAGGCTCCGCACCGAAATCGCCCGCGCACAGCACGTTCCGCCCTACCTTGTCTTTTCCGACAAGTCGCTGGAATCCATGTGCGTCCTTCTGCCTCAGACCAAAGAAGAAATGCTCGCCGTCCACGGGGTCGGCGAGCTCAAATATCAAAAATACGGCGAGCCGTTTCTGGAGCTTTGCCAGAGGCTTGCCGGAGAGTCGGAGGATTTTTAGAAATTGCGTTTTCAAAAATTAAATAAAGATACTTTTTTGCACTACGGTTCGATGCTTCTGGGCGCGGCGATCCTTTCGTTCGGCCTATTCAACGTCCACAGCCAGAGCCAGATCACCGAAGGCGGCATTCTGGGGCTGACCCTTTTTCTCAACCACTGGACAGGGATCTCCCCCGGCGTCTTTTCCTTTGTGCTCGACATGACCTGCTATGCGCTGGGCTGGAAGCTTCTGGGGACGGCATTTTTAAAAAATGCCTTTTTCTCCACCTGCTGCTATGCCCTGATGTACCGGTTCTGGGAGTTTACGGGGCCGCTTCTGCCGTCCTTTTCAGACTCCCCGCTTACCGCGGCGATCCTCGGAGGGCTGTTTGTTGGCGTCGGTGTCGGGCTTATCGTCCGCAGGGGCGGCGCTTCCGGCGGCGATGACGCGCTGGCGCTCATCATCCGCCGCTTCACCGGGGTCAAGCTTTCCAAAGCATACTTTTTTACGGATTTTACCGTCCTGATGCTTTCCTTAAGCTATATCCCCGTGGAGAAGATCTTCTTTTCCCTCATCACGGTAACGCTGTCGTCGGCGGTGATCGACGTCATTGTGGGGAAGCGGGAAAAATCAGGCAAAAAAGCATATGCCTAACTCTCATTTACCGGACAGGCTGCCAGAAATTCTGCCAGCCTGTCCGCTGTCTCCGGGAACCAGATTCCCGCAGCCTCCGCTTTCTTTGTATCCATCGTCAGATTGCGCAGGCTGCCCAAAGACACGTTCCGGATCCTGACCGTCCGCCCGGTCTGCTCTTTTAACAGGGCGGCAGCGCGGCACATCGTCTCATACACGCTCCCGCCGGCAGAGCTGCCGTAATTGTACACGCCGCCGGGCAGCTTCCACGCCTTTTCCATATTCTGCACAACCAGATTCACATCCGTCACGCCCCTGTGGTCCATCTCCGAAAATACGACCGGCTCTTTCTGTTCCATCGCTTCCAAAAATATGGTCGCCAGATTCCTGCGCCCGCCCTCACGCTCCTTTAACGTCAAAACGTCATACATCCATGTCAGCCGCAGGCACACGCAGGAGGGCAGTACGGCAAGACAGCGCTCTTCTGCCAGAAGCTTCTGCTTACCATAAAGCGGCTGCGGATCCAGACGTTCGTCCTCCCGATGCGGGCGCAAAAATGCAGCCCTTTCATGAAAATTGCGTTTTTCTGCGCCGTCATTCCCAAAATATACCTGATCCGAGCTGCACAATACCAGCTTTGCGCCGGTCTGCGCGCACGCCGCCGCCAGATTCTCACTGCCCGTCACGTTCACGGCAAACGAGCGCTCCGGCTCTCTTTCACACGTCCCCACATCGGACACCGCGCTGCAGTGGATCAGCACGTCCGGGCAAAAATGCCCCACCGCATCCAGCGTTTTTGCCGCATCCGTAATATCCAGCTCCCTGTGCGTCATTCCCCGCACCTCATATTTTTCCCCGTAAAAGGAAAGCAGGCGGCTTCCCAAAAAACCGCCTGCACCGGTAATCATGATCTTCATGCAGTCCCTCTTCCCCGAAAGCTTAAAAGCTTCTCAACGCGTCGTCTTCCCCGGCGCTTTTATCAATGGCGCGGATCACCACATAATAGCCTGCGCCGTTTCCCATATCCACATAAACGCGGTCGCCCACCTTTTTATGGAGAAGCGCCCGCCCCAGCGGCGATTCCCCGGAGATCAGCCCCTCGAGGGAATTCTGCCGCATCGTCGTCACGATCTTGTAGCTCTCTGTCTCATCGTCCTCTTCAAACCAGACCTCGACCCGGTTGTTCATGCCAACCTCATCCGGCGCGGATTCATCCGAAACGACCTCCGCCGTCCGGATCATGCGTTCCAGAAAACGGATGCGGCTCTCATTTTTATTTTTAAATTTCTTCGCCGCATAATATTCAAAGTTCTCCGACAGATCGCCCTGTGCCCGGGCATCCTTCACATCGTCCAGCGCCTGTTTGCGAACGACCAGTTTCCGGTATTCGATCTCTTCCTCCATCTTCTTAATGTCGTTTTCCGTCAACTGATTGTGCATGTTTTTACTCCTTTCAGACGGACAAAGCCCCGCTTAGTCCTTCGGCACAAAGCCTTCAAAAATAAAATAATCGAATCTGCTTCTGCAGGCATCGAGCTGCGCCTGGCACTTTACCGTCCACGCCACCGCCGGGCAGCCAAACAGCGTGCGGCAGATCGTCTTGGACACCGCGTTCATCGCGCGGCAGTCATACGCCACAAAATCCGGGCGCGTCCAGAAATTCGTCAGAAGATGGCGCATCACATAATACTGCGCCCCTTTGGAATCGTTGTCCCGCTGGAAATTCATCGAAAGCTGCCCCCGGCAGATATGGGGATAGTTTTCACGGTACCACCGAAGCACCTGCGGATGGAACGATTCAATGCAGTAAACACCGCTGTAGCCGTTTAAAATGTCCTGCGTCTTTTCGCAGATATTGCTGCGGCTGTTTTTATATTTCAGCTCCACGATCAGCGGAACCCTGCCGTCCACCAGCGCCAAAACGTCCGTAAACAGCGGAATATGCTGATCGCTCCCATAGATCGACAACTTTTCCAGCTCTTCATAGGTCAGGCTGTCCACGTCCACATCCACGCGGCAGATCCTTTTTAAGTTGAAGTCATGGACTACAACAACCTTGCCGTCCTTTGTCAGCTGCACGTCCAGCTCGATGCCGTAGCCTGCCTTAACCGCCTTCTCAAAAGCAGCCAGCGAGTTTTCCGGCGCGTCCGAAATGTTGTCGTGCAGTCCCCTGTGCGCATAGTAAACCTTCGGCATCCGCTCCGGGCGGTCTGCCAGACGCGGCGAAACCGCGTACAGATAAGCTCCTGCGGCTGTCAGCGCCGCTGCCGTTCTTTTCTTCATCTTCAGTCCTCCGTATCAAAATGTTCCAGCAGGCTCTTTTTGGCCGCCGGCCGGTTGTCCCCGTGCCGCACCATGCTCATCGTGACCATCGCCGCCACCGTGAACACGCACGCATAGGGAAACAGCGTCCGGTACGATACATACTGCAAAAATACCCCGGACAAGATCGGCGTAAAGATCTGCGCCGCCATCGAAAACGTATAATACAGTCCCGTGTACCTGCCCACATCCCGGCTGGCGCACATTTCCACCACCATCGGAAGGGAATTGACGCTTACCGCCGCCCAGCCCATGCCGATCAGCGCAAAGCCGACGTTGATCGAAACATGGTACTGTTTGAAAAAGATCGCCGCAAAAAAGCTTGCCAGCATGAGCACAAGACCGCCCAAAATGCACTTTTTCCTGCCTATCTTCGCAGAAATGACGCCGATCGGGATATAGCTCAGGATTGCGGCTACCGTCGCCACCATCAGGCAGTTGGCAAACCCGCCGCCCTCCATGCCCCAGACCGTGCGGGCATATCTGGAAAACGCGGTCGTTACCGCATTGTACGCCATAAACCATAAAAAGATCGAGATCAAAATCATCCGCAGGCTGCGCCTTACGTCCGGCGCAAGCCCGCCCGTCTGCTCTGTCCCCGCCGTTTTTTCTGTCTCCTCCGGCTCTTCCTGCCCGATTTCTCCGGAAAGCTTCTTTTCCCGTACCGTAAGCACAAGCAAAACGACCATCAGCCCGGCAACGCCGAGAAATACGGGCATATAGTCCGGCTTTTCCCCGCCCTTTAACAAAAGGCTGATCAGCCCCAGTGTGTAAATGCCGCCCACCGCGCCCATCAGATTGATGACCGCGTTCGCCTGACTGCGCAGCGGCTTGGGCGTCAGATCCGGCATCAGCGCCACCGCCGGCGACCGGTAAAGCCCCATCGAGATCAGCAGGAAAAACAGCCCGCCCACAAACAGGGCAAAATTTTCCGTGCGGTCCGCGATGGGAAGAAGCATCATCAAAACGACCGACAGCGCCGTGCCTGCCGCAATAAACGGCGTGCGTTTTCCAAAGCGCGTGTCCGCCTTATCCGAAAGCGTCCCCAAAAGCGGCAGTAAAAATACCGCCAGCACGTTGTCCGCCGCCATGATCGTCCCCGTTACCGTCTCGTTTAAGTGAAACGTCCCCTCCCGTCTGCCTTTGTACCCTTATCTTACTCCCGCCAAAGCTCTTTTACAAGTCCGTTTCTTCATCCTCTTCCCGCATAAAATCGCCGTCCACCATGCTCTTTTTATCCGGGAAGCCCTCGCCGGGCACATTCTGCAGCCGCCTGTAAAAGGACGCCATTTCATCCGCCATCCCGGACAGCCGGTTTAACAGCTCCGAAAATTCTGCCAGCATCGGATCCTTCTTTTTGTAAGGATACAGGATGTGATGGTCGATTTCTCCCCATCCCTCCTCAAAAAGCGTCCTTACCTGCACCTCCACATACACGCCACGGTATTTCAGGATATAGTGCACGGAACGGTAATATTTCTGGTCGTAAATATTCTCCTTCGGGATCCAGTCCGCGTAAATATCCGCAAAATCCCCCGGCCGCATATGCACCTTCGGCGCTTCCGCCATATAGCGGTCGCGGCTTTCCGCAAAGTCTGCAACGCAGTCCTTTATATACCATTCCGGCCTGTTTTCAAAGTGCTCCAGCAGATATTTGTGGAACACCACCCAGTCCTCGCGGTACAGCAAAAGCCCCCGAAAACCGATGATGTCCGTCACAAATTTCAGGTAGTTGTCCCGCGTCAGATCCTTATATTTTTCCCGGTTTTCCACCCGGCGGCGGATGATCTTCTCCACCAGATGCCCCGGCATCTTGATCCGGGTGCGGTAAGAATGAAGCCCTGTCTGTTCCTCGCGGTTTTCGATCAGCTCCTTTAAAAACATATCCCGGATCATGTAAAAGCCGTCCACCCGGTAAGCGTAATCCTCCGCGATGGCGCACAGCTCCTCCCATTCCATGCCCGCCTGCTCAAACAGCTCCTCCGGAACCGCATATTTTTTCAAAAATTTTTCCCTGTCTCCCAGCATCCTGTCCCCTTTCTAAAGCCGCGCCTTCCACAGCGCGCCCTGACACACCGCTGCGCCGGACGCGCTGCCTCTTAGATGTCCTGCTCGTGGGCAAGCCACTTATCGCCGCGAAACCGCTTCCAAAACGCCAGCGTTTTTACCGCCCATTCTGCGCACATACCGATCCACACGCCCTGAATGCCAAGCCCCAGCCAGACTGCCAGCACATATCCAAGCGCCACCCTTACAACCCACATCGTTACCAGCGAAAAATAGGACGCATAGGAGGCGTCTCCCGCCGACCGCATGACGGCGGGCAGGGTGTTGGATACGGGCCAGAAAAACGGCATGCACACCGCCGCGATCGCCAGCACGCTGTAGATCATCGCCACGGTATTGTCCGGTGCCTGATACATTTTTAAAATCAGCGGCATGAGCGGCAGCCCCACGATCAGGGAAACGACAGTCAGCGCCGTGCACAGCCACACCATCGACCTTCCGTAGCGGCGCGCAAGCTCCTTATCCCCCGAGCCGATGCACTGGCCGATCACCGTTACCGCCAGCGTCGCCACCGCGCCCGGAGCCGCATAAAACAGCGAAAACGTCGAGTTTGCAACCGCATTCGCCGCCACGCTCACCGCGCCCAGCCGCGCGATATAAATCTGGACGATCATGGAGCCGCCGTTCATAAAAAGCTGCTCCATCCCGTACGGAATGCCGATCCGGAAAATCTCCTTCAATATTTTTTTATCCAGCGGAAAAACATGGCGCTTTTCCACCCGCAGGATGCTTTTTGGAGACAGGAGCATCCAGACCGCCGCCGCGCCCCCTACAAACCGCGCCAGATTCAGCGCCAGCGCGCTTCCCATGATGTCAAGGCGCATCACGTTGATAAAGACAAAGCTCGCCACAAAATGCAGCAGATTGATGATGATCGTCAGCCGCAGGCACAGCTTCGTTTCCCCCAGCCCGCGGAATACCGCAAAGCCGCTCATGTACACCGCCAGAAAGATCATCGAGATCGCGATGCCCACCAGATACTGCTCCGCCTTTGCAAGCACCTCTTCCCCGACGCCCCCGAACAGCCCGTGCACCAGAGGATCCGCAAAGATCACAAGGATCGCGCATGCGATGACGGCGGACAGCGGCGTGGCGACCATGAGCTGCCCCGCCGCCTTTTTCATCCGCTCCGTGTCGCCCTTTCCTTTAAACTGCGCCACTACGACCGTACCGCCCGCCGAGATCGCGTTGTAAACCGCATAGATCATCATGTAAAGCGGGCTGACAAGGCTGACCGCCGATACCGAATCCTGACTGGACGAGCTGATCATCGCCGTCGTCAAAACGCCGATCGCGCACACGAAAAACGAATCCATGATCAGCGGCGTCAGCATCGAAAAGATCTGTTTTGTGTCAAATAACGGACTGTCAAATTTTTTGCTCAGAAACTGTTTCATCTTCCTCTTTTGCCCCCGTTTTTTCTGCAAGCCTGTTCTCTTAACTATAGCAGAACGCCCTTAAAAAACAAGTACCGGGGCAGATGTTTTTCGGAAAAATTTGTATGGCTTATGTCCTGCCCGCGCCCCTATTCGGAGAGGGTACGGCGGGCACAGCCTACAGCGGACTGCGGTTTCGCTCATCGGAAATTTCCCGGCGATTCTGACGGACCGGACGGGGCGCAGGACGCCCGGTCAAACTCGCGCGGCTTATGCCGCGCTCAGACAAGTCCCGGGCATCCTGCCGTCCAATCCGCAGAATCCGGAAATTTCCCTTCGCTCAAACGCGTCCGCCATAGGCCGTGCCCGCCGTACCCTTTCCAAACCGGAGCGCTTCCGCCAACCGCCAAAGTGCAAAATTTCCAAGTGCAAATCCTGCGCATTGGCGGTATACTGAAAGTGCAGGGGGGCTTGCGCCGCCTGATCCAAATTCTCTGTAAGCGAGCCCGGAATCCGCTGTACCGGCGCTTGCCGGGCAGAGCCTGCGCGGATCCAGCCGCTGACGAGATTCCATCATTTCCCTGCAAACCATACGGATACAAGGAGGTCTGAGCCATGCGCCTGTTGGTCGCTGAAGACGAACCCGATTTAAACAATATTATCTGCAAAACCCTCGAGAAAAACCACTATACGGTGGATTCCTGCCTCGACGGCGAAGAGGCGCTGCACTGCCTTTCCATGACGGAATACGACGCCGCCGTTTTAGATGTCATGATGCCGAAAAAAAGCGGCATCGAGGTGCTGCGCGCCATCCGCGCAAAAGGGCTCCGTACCCCCGTCCTTTTGCTGACCGCAAAAGCCAGCGTCTCCGACCGGGTAAACGGCCTTGACGCCGGGGCGGACGACTATCTGACAAAGCCCTTTTCCTTTGAAGAACTGCTCGCCCGCATCCGGGTCATGCTGCGCCGTCTCGGAGAACGGACGGACAGCTGCTATCATATCGCCGACCTGACCGTGGACTGCGACGCCCGCACCGTTACCCGGGGCAGCACTCCCATCCAGCTTTCCGCGAAGGAATTTTCCATTCTGGAATATCTTGCCTGCAACAGGGGCATCGTGCTGTCCCGTGAAAAAATCGAACAGCACATCTGGAACTACGATTATTCCGGCGGTTCCAATGTCGTAGACGTTTATATCCGCTATCTGCGCAAAAAAATCGACGACGACTTTGAGCCAAAGCTCATCCACACCGTCCGCGGCGCAGGCTATGTATTAAAGGAGACGCCATGAAACAGATGTCTGTCAAAAAAAGGATCACTCTTTGGTATACCGCGTTTATCACAGGCTTTGTGCTCGTTTCGCTCTTTCTCGTCCTCTTTCTGGCAAACGGGCGCCTGCTCTCCGGCGCAAAAACGCATCTGAAGGACACGGTGCGAAACAGCTTTCTGGAAATCGAATATGAACAGGGCGTTCTGGAATTTGACGACGACATCAATTATCTGGGCGAAGGCGTTTATCTGTCCGTCTATAACTCCGACGGCGCGCTCATTTACGGCAGGATCCCGTCCACCTTTCACGGCGCGCCCGTCCTGATCATGGATCAGCTGCAGCAGGTTCACAGTCAGGGGCAGCAGTGGTACGTTTACGATTCCTGCCAGACCGTGTCCGGATATGGGACGGTTTGGGTGCGCGGCATCCTTTCGCCCTCCGCCGCCGACTCCTCCCTGCGCACCATCGTGCTCTGCTCCCTGATCCTGTTTCCTTTTTTTATCCTGCTGACCGCCGCTGTCGGCTATTCCATCATCCGCCGCGCCCTGCTTCCCCTCGAAAAAATGACCGGGACCGCAGAGCGTATCAGCACCGGCGAGGATCTCTCCCTCCGCTTAAACATCCCGCCCGGCACAGATGAGGTGCACCGGCTGGCGCATACCTTCGACGGCATGATGGACCGGCTCCAGACCTCCTTTGAATCGGAAAAACAGTTCAATTCCGACGTATCCCACGAGCTGCGCACCCCGCTTTCCGTCATTTTGTCCCAAAGCGAATACGGGCTTTTGCCGGAAACCCTGCCGGAAGAACGGATGCAGGCGCTGACGGTCATCCATGCGCAGGCAAAGCAGATGTCCGCCCTCATTTCGCAGCTTCTCATGCTCGCCCGCGCCGAAAGCAGCCGTCTTGCCCTCCATCCGGAAACGGTTGACCTTTCCATGCTGGCAGAACTTGTCTGCGAAGGGCACGCTGACGCCGCAAAAAAGCGCCGCATCTTAATTCATACCGACCTGCCTGACGGGCTTTTCCTTACGGCGGATGAAACGATGATGATCCGTTTTTTTGACAATCTGATCGCAAACGCCGTGACCTATGGGAAGGAGGGCGGAAACATTTACGTTTCCCTTTCCGACGGCGCAGATCTCATATCCGGCTCCGTGCGCGACGACGGCATCGGCATCCCGCCGGAAAGCCTCGATAAAATATGGAACCGTTTTTATCAGGCAGATCCTTCCCGCTCATCCTCTGACTCTGACCGCGCGCCCAAAAGCGGCTGCGGGCTGGGGCTTTCCATGGTGCGCTGGATCGTAAAAGCGCACGGCGGGCAGATCCATGTTTCCAGCGCCGTCGGCAGGGGAACGGAATTCTCCTTCTCTTTCCCGAAACATTTTTTAAAAAATGAAATTCTTTAATGTTCCTTTCATCTTTGCCGGGTATTCTTAAATCACAGACAGGAAACAGCTCCTGCTGCCGACAGACAAACAAAACGCCCACGGGCTTTTCTGAAAGGAGACATTTTTATGAAACGCAAAAACTACAAAGCAGTTACCGCATTGATGATCGGAACATTTTTAACCGCAGGAACCATCGCCGCATGCGCAAGCCAGTCGGAAGCCGCCCCTACGCAGGCGATCACTTCCAGCCAGGAGCTGATGGCTTCCGGCGCAAAAAGCGCCTCCGTCCCGGTAGAAACGACAGCCCGGACAACGGACGGCGGCAGCGCTTCCAAGGCAGCGCCCGCGCCTGCCTCTGCCGCAGACATTCCCTCCCAGCCTGCTTCTGCAGCCGATATTTCCTCCCAGCCTGCCTCTGCCGCAGACATTTCCTCCCAGCCTGCTTCCGCAAAAGACATCGGCGAAGCGGCGGCAAAGCAGATCGCCCTCGAGCATGCCGGCGTCGCAGAGGCGGACGCTTCCCATCTCTGGGTCAGCCGCGACTATGACGACGGACGGCTCGAATATGAGGTGGAATTTTTCTCCGGCTCCAAGGAATATGATTACGACATCGACGCAGCGGACGGCTCGATCTTAAGCTTTGATTCCGAAACCGAATTTGCCGGTAAAAAAACGGCGGGAAGCGAAGGGATCTCTCTGGAACAGGCAAAAAAAATCGCCCTCGCCAAAGTACCCGGCGCAGACGATTCCCATATCCGCATTGAAAAGGACCGCGACGACGGACAGCTCCTTTACGAAGGAAAGATCGTTTACAGCGGCGTGGAATATGAATTTGAGATCAGCGCGGCGGACGGCTCCGTGCTGGACTGGGAGATCGACGACTAAGGCATGGAAGTATTCTGAAAAATAAACGCATATGTCAAAAAAGGAGCAGCTTTTCCGTCCCGGGGAGCTGCTTCTTTCCTCTGTCATATTGTTTTTACCAGACATTCTTTTCTGAAAAAAGCGATCCCAAAGCACAAAACCTTCTTAAACCCGCTGCGCTCCAGCCCTTTTGCATACTGCTTTTCTGCAATCTGCCCCAGCGCCGTATCGCATCCGGTTTCCAGCCCTGCCTCTGAATCCGCCACTTTTACCTCTATTACCGCTGCCTGCCTTCTGGCCCTGTCTTTTATCACAAGATCCGGCCTGCCAAGCCCGCTTTCATAATTGGACTCCACGATATAGCCCGAACCGGCAAACAGCCCTGCAAGAAACGCGTGATAATAGCTTTCCGCATAATCATGGAAACTGATCGTATCGAACAGAAAATCAGACAGCAGCATGGTCAGCTTGCCGTCCTCCCCGTCCCACACAGCACGAAACAGCTCCTGCCGGTTACTTCCTGCCGCCTTGCGGTAAAACCATTCCACAACGCTCTTCCTGAAAATTTCCATTACCTCTGCATTCGGGATTTTCAGGGCTGTAACGCCATCCGTCCGTTCCTTCTGACCGGTATCCTCTGACCGTACTTTCGTCAGATACCCGCTCAGATACAAAAGGCTCCAGAAATTCCCCTCTGAATCGGCAACCGAATCATATGTCAGATTTTCATTGACCGCTTCCTGTACGCTTCCTCCCGCCAGCAGAGTCTCAAACTTTTCCGACACATCGAACTCTGTGCGTTCCAAAAAGGTTCTGATCACCGCATTGTCGCTCGTATGCTCCCAGAAATTTTCCGGCCTGGCATTGCCCTCCGTTACCATTTTCTTTACATAATTAAGTACGTCCCAAGGACAATACACATCCACATTTCCAAAATGATAGCCGTCATACCATGTCCGCACGGTTTCCATCTGCCCGCTGCAGCCGGCGTCCTCCAGAAACGCCGCCACTTCTTCCTGCGTAAAGCCGAAAAATTCATTATACCGGCTGTCAGAAATCGTATCCGTCGTAAAATTATTCATGCCGGTAAAAATACTTTCCTTACCGATCTTTAAGCATCCCGTAATGACCGCAAACCTCAGGGAACTGTTATCCTTGACCGCCGTGCTCATAAACGGTCTGACCAGATCCAGCATTTGCCGATAATATCCTTTGGCATCTGCTTTTGCGAGCGGCACATCGTATTCGTCCAGAAGAAGAATGACCTGCCGCCCATAGTGATCCTGCATCATTTTCATCAGCAGCGACAGGCTTGTTTTTAATTCTGCATCAGAAGGCGATCCGTCAACCGTGTCTGCAAGCTGCCAGAATACCTTCCGGTCCATTTCATTTACTCTGCCGCTGTCCCCAAGATAAATGTGCTGCTTACACAGATCCGCGATCCGGTTTCGGAACATCTCCCGGGCAGATTCAAAATTCAATCCGTCAACATCCTTGAAGCTGAAAAAAAGCGTCGGGAACTGATTCATCCATTTCTTACAAAGTTCTTCATCCTTTGAAATTTCCAGTCCCTCAAACAGGCCTTGGCTGTCCCTGCGAATGTCGAAAAAGCAGGACAACATGCTCATGCCAACCGTTTTCCCAAAACGTCTCGGCCGGGTGATCAGCGTCGCCTTCGTCCCGTCTGTCTTTAAAAGCTCGCCGATCAGCCCCGATTTATCGACATAATAATATCCTCCCATCCGGATTTCCCCAAAATCGGATATTCCCACCGGTATGTTCAAATTCTTCATGCTGTCCCCCCTTTCCATTTACACCTCAAACAGCATCGTCACGATCTCATAAGGCTTAACCGTCAGCGAAATCTCCCCTGATCCGCCGTTTTCTTTCCAGTCCTCCAGCGGACGCTCACGCAGATCGCACAGACAGCTTTGCTTCCAGCCAAATCCCGTTTTCATCGTCAGCTTATGGCTTCCTCCGGTAAAATCATGGAACCGGACGGCAATATATTTCCCGTCCTCTGTCTTTTTGACCGCATCCAGCTCCACGCATTCCTGATCGAAGGCGATAAAGCTCTCGAAGGGCAGCCTTGTCCGCCCCTTCGTCACATGCAGCGGCACATTTAAGCTGCACGCCTCCTGAACGACCCTGCCCTGCACAAAATCGCCGCCGTGGGGAAGCAGGGAATAGGTAAACAGATGATGCCCCTGATCCTGGCTGTGATCCGGATAGGTCGCCGCCCTGATCAGCGTAATCCGCAGCACATTGTCCTTCACATCATGGCCGTACTTGCAGTCGTTTAACAGGCTCACGCCGTAGCCGTACTCGGACAGGTCTGCAAACCGGTGCGCCACCGTTTCAAACTTCGCCTGATCCCAGCTGGTATTCCAGTGGTTCGGGCGGCGCACGTTTCCGTACTGTACGTCAAAGGTTCCGTAGGTCGTACGGATGTCCACCGGAAATGCCGCCTTTAACATCTGATGGCGCTCGTGATATTCTACCTCCGTCACAAAATCGATCCGGCGGCTGTGGGCGTACAGGATCATATCCTGCTCTATCTCGGAATTCATATATTTCCACGCCAGATGCAGCACCAGACGCACCGCGCCGCACTCTTTTACCGCAAACTCGGTCAGCTCCGTGACCTCACGCATTTTTTCCTGATAAAAAATGTCGATGTCCCACGCGTCGCTGCCCATGGGCTTATCCTCAAATACCTGCAGCACGTTGGCGCGCGCTCCCTCCGGCAGCACCTCGCGGTCAAATTCCTTGTCAAACAGGCGCGTGATCTGGCCTGCCCCGTTTAATTCCAGCTTATAAAAGGGCGTCTCGATCCGGCGGCCGTTTATCACAAACCGTGTTTCCTCATGCGCACCGTTTTCGGCGGCGTCGCCCTCTTCCAGCGTTACGCACACCGTTCCCATGGAAGCGCTCTGCGGCACATAAACCGCCAGCCCGCCTTCCGTCTGCTGGCTTTCCAAAACCGTCCCGTCCGCCAGCCGCGCCCGTTTTGCACTGCCGCAGGCGGGCAGCACAACCGTGCCGTCCATGCAAAAGCTGTTGCTGTTAAATACCGTAAAGACGTTTGCCTCCGACTCTGCAGCGTCCAGAAGGAACGCCTCTTCCACTTCCTGTCCGACCGCTTCGATCCATTCGTAATCCTTTTTGGAATCCTCGTATACCTCAAAGATCGAGGAGCCGGGGATGATGTCGTGGAACTGATCCGTCAGAATATGCTTCCAGCCCTCCGTCAGCTTTTCCTGCTGCGCAAGCTTTAAATCGCCGCCCAGAAGCGCCCGCAGCACCGTAAAATATTCCGCCTCCCGGTACAAAAGCTCCATTTTCCGGTTCATCCGCTTATTGTGGGCGTGGCTCGTATATGTTCCCCTGTGGAATTCCAGATACAGCTCGCCGTCCCATGTGTTCACAAAACGGTCGGTCTTTTCCACATTTTCCTTTAATTTGCGGAAATACGCCCCTGCCGTGGACGTTTTCACATGGGGAAGCCCCGGGATCTTATCCAGCCTGCGGCGCTGCTCCAGCATATCGCGGTTTACCCCGCCGCCTCCGTCGCCGTAGCCGTAGGAAATCAGAAGATCGCGGTTCATCTCCTTTTCACTGTAGCTGTCCCACACGCCCTTTACGGTGCGGGGCACGAGCTGTCCGTTGTAGGTGTAAAACCAGCTGTCCGCCGGACGGTCCGGCTCCGGCGTCGTAATGAAATGGGTCAGCACCCTGCTTCCGTCGATGCCCTTCCAGTAAAACGTGTCGTGGGGCATCCGGTTGTACTGGTTCCAGCTGATCTTCGTCGTCATAAACATGTCGATGCCCGCTTTTTTCAAAATCTGCGGCAGCGCCCAGGAGTAGCCGAACACATCCGGCAGCCACAAAAATTCCACGTCCTTGCCGAATTCTTCCTTAATAAACCTGCTGCCGAGCAAAATCTGACGGGTCAGCGATTCCCCGCTCGTTAAGTTGCAGTCCGCTTCCACCCACATCGCGCCGTCCGCTTCCCAGCGTCCCTCTGCGATCCGTTCCCTGATCTGCCCATACAGCTCCGGGTTGTCCTCTTTTACCCACTCATACAGCTGGGGCTGGGTCTGCAAAAAGAAATATTCCGGGAACAGCTCCATCATGCGCATTACCGTGGAAAAAGAGCGCTCGCATTTTTCACGGGTATTTTTCAGTCTCCACAGCCACGCCGTATCAATATGAGTATGTCCTACCGTATAAACATTGATGTCAGAACGCTTGTCCATCCGGTCGATGGCGTCGTTTAACAGCCCGTCCGCCTTTTTTACGGATTCATAAAAGCATTCGCTGCCCGGATAAGACCAGTCGATCACATAAAACGCCCGGTCCAGCGCCGTTAAAAGCTCATGGTGCAGCGGCTCGTTTTCCGAGAGCTGGCGCACCGTCCCAAGCACCATTGCGCCCAGATAATACAGGTCGTCCGTGCTTTCATCCAGCCATCCCAAAAAGGCGCTCTTTAAGCGGTGCTCCATCTCCCGGGGCTGTCCGCCGCCTTCCAGTCCCGACCAGAGCCGAAACGTCAGGCTGACCTTTTTTCCGTAGGTTTCCGGCTTAAAAAATACTTCTTTATGGTTTGCGTCTACGCCCTGATAACGCCTGCCGTCCACATATAAAAGCGACTCGAAGCCAAAGTTGTTGCCGTCGCCCGTCATGCCGAAGTCAAATACGCCGACCGCGCGCTTTCCTTCCCACTCTGCCGGGATCTCAGCGTCAGCGTGCAGCCATAAATACAGATCGCGCCCTTTCCAGTCCGCTCCGAGCGGCATCCTGTCCCAGCCCGAAAAATCCGTCGGCGCGTCCGGGTTTACAAGCCCAGACGTGTCCTGCTTTGCCAGAAATTCCAAAAAGGGCTTTGTCTCCCGATAACGGTACTGCGCCAGCTCATTGATCCTGCCTTCCAGCTTTCTTTCCGTAAAAAACATATGCGTTCCCTCCACAAATATCAAGTTCAGTTCCGGAAGCTGTTCTGTCCGGATGATCCTACCCTGCTTTCACTGCTCCATTTTACCTTATTTTCCCGCCCTCTACAATCCTTTTAAGCTCCCCGTTTAAAGCTCCCTGCGGCCCAGACGCACCTCTTCCATATATTCCGCCAGATCCTTGGAAAGATGGTCGAACAGGTAATTGCGGTCCTTGACGTTTTCTGCCGCCGGTTCCTTCTTCGCCCGGCTTTTTTCCATCTGCTCCCGGATCAGCTTCTGCGTGATCTCCACCTCTTCCAAAAGCTCCCGCGCCGCCATCCTGCGCGCACCCTGCCCGTAAATGATCACCTGCTCCAACGCGTCCGAGGTTGCGACCGTGACCTTTGCGTTCCGCCCGATCCGGTGCACCGTTTTTTCAATATACTGATCCGCCGTTTCCGCCTCTTTTGTAAATACCACGTGGATGTTGTGATAACGCTGCACGCTTCCCTGACCGCCCTCCACCCGGTAGGCGTCAAATACGAGGATCAGCGTGCATTTATGAAAGCCTTGATAATTGCACAGCACATCCATCAAAAGCCCGCGGGCGCTCTCGATGTTGACCTTTGCCAGCTCCCGCAGGTTTTCCCATGAAAAAATGATGTTGTAGCCGTCCACCAGAAGATATTCCTCCTCCGGCTTTTTGGCTTCCGTCCGTACATTCTTGGGGGCGCTGTCTGCGTCAAAGCCGCTGCTTTTCTCAAAGAGACGCTTTGGCTTTGGCTCCTGCCGGCGCTTTTTATAGCTGCTGCGCTCCTGCTCGGGCTTTCTGTATGTCCGGTTAAAAATCTCTTCCAGCTCTTCCTGACTGATAAAGGGCTGCTCTGCTTCCTGCCTGCGCCCTTTTCTCGGGCGGTTTTCATCTGAAATGCCGTCTTCCGTCCACGCTTCTGTCAGGCTGCCTGCCTTTCCTGCCCCATTGTCTTTCCTCCAGGTATCCGGGTCATAGCAGGCTTCCAGATGCATGTATTCCTCCACCTGATCCCACGGCACGACAAAGCCCGCCCCATGCGCGCAAAATACCGAGGACGGCGGATTGTCCAGATCCGCTTCCGGGTCATAGCAGGCGGCTGCGATCACCTCTTCTGCGTTGTGGCACGGCTCGTATCCGCCCAGCGTACAAAACAGATGCCCCCGCCCCCTCGTATATGCCGTTACCTCCTGCTGATAGCCTCTCATACAGGCGACCGGAGCCTTTCCGGTCAGCACTGCCCGCCCGCCTTCCAGCTGCGGCGCTGCAAAGCTGCCGTACATCCGCTGAATGTCCGTCATGGCGCGCCCCACATTTTCTGCAGGAAGCTCCAACCGAAATTCATAAACCGGCTCCAAAAGAACACTCCGGGTACGCATCAGCCCCTGCCGCAGCGCCCGCCACGCCGCCTCCCTAAAATCGCCGCCTTCCGTATGCTTTAAATGCGCCCTGCCGGTCAGAAGCGTTACCCTCATATCCGTTGCCTCTGCGCCGCACAATACGCCCCGGTGCCGTTTTCCCTCCAGCTGGCTGATCACAAGCCGCTGCCAGTTCTGGTCCAGAATATCTTCGCTGCACGCCGTTTCAAACTGCAGCCCCATCCCCCGCTCCAACGGTTCCAGCAAAAGATGGACTTCCGCATAATGCCTCAGCGGTTCAAAATGCCCGACTCCCTCCGCCGGTTCCGCGATCGTTTCTTTATATACGATGCTTCCCTCCCCGAAGGATACCTGCACGCCAAACCGCTCGCAGATCTGATTTTTCAAAATCTCCATCTGCACCTCGCCCATTACCTGCGCGCAGATTTCTCCCGAAGCCTCTTCCCACACGATCGAAAGCTCCGGCTCTTCCTCTTCCAGCTGGCGCAGCGATCTTAACATCGTGTGCGCATCCACATCCTCCGGCAGCTCGATCCGGTATGTCAAAACCGGTTCCAGCACCGGAAGCTGCGGCTCCTTTTCGCTGCCCAGCCCCTCTCCCGCAAAGGTTCTGGAAAGCCCCGTCACCGCACAGATTTCCCCCGCCGCAGCCTCCGCTGCCGTCTCATATCCGTCTCCCGCGTACAGGCGGATCTGATCGATCTTTTCCTCCCAGCGTTCCTTTGCGCTTTCGCGAGTTGTATTTTCGCCGCTTCCATTGTTGCTGTTGGTATTTTTGCTGTCGGTATCTTTACTGTTGCTATTTTCGCTGTTGGAAACAGGCTGTTTGACCTTCAGGCTGCCGCCCGTTATTTTCAAATGGGTCAGCCGGTTTCCCTGACTGTCCCGCGTGATTTTGTAAACCCGCGCGCCAAAGCGCTCCGGATATTTTCTCTGCCGCATCAGCGTTTCCATTCCGGCAAGCAGTCCGTCCACGCCGGACACCTTCAACGCCGATCCAAAAAAGCACGGGAACAGCTTCCGCTCTGAAACCAGAGCTGCGATCTCCTCCCATTCCAGCTTTTCTCCTTCCAGATACCGTTCCAGAACAGCGTCGTCGCACATCGCGGCATTTTCCCAGAACTCTGCGTCTACCGCCAGCATATCGCTTCCAAAATGCCGCTCTGCCCCTGCCCTTTTCTCTTCGTCCGGCTGCTTCGGCGCAGACATCAGACGCACGCATCTTTGGTCGAGACGCTCCTGAAGCTCTTTCATGAGCCGGTCTTCGTCCGTCCCCTCCTGATCCATTTTGTTTACAAACAAAAAAACCGGGATCTGATAGCGCGCAAGAAGCCTCCAGAGCGTCTCCACATGCCCCTGCACGCCGTCCGCCCCGCTGATCACCAGCACTGCATAATCCAGCACCTGCAGCGTGCGCTCCATTTCCGCCGCAAAATCCACATGTCCCGGTGTGTCCAGCAGCGTCACGCTGCAGTCTCCCAGCGTCATCCGCGCCTGCTTGGAAAAGATGGTAATTCCCCGCACGCGCTCCATTTCATTCGTATCCAGAAAAGCGTCCTGATGATCCACCCTGCCCAGCCTGCGCACCATTCCCGTCCGATACAGGATTGCTTCCGCAAGCGTCGTCTTGCCCGCGTCCACATGGGCCAACAGACCAGCACATATATGTTTTTTTGTTTTTTCACATTTCTGTCCGCCCATAAAAATCTCCATTCAGAATCTGAAATCACCGGAGTGTCTTCAAAGGCCATCTGCACGTTTCAGGCACAAACAGCCCTATATGAATACATCCCTCCATGGCTGCATGATGTTGGATTATACCACAAAAGGCGGCGTTGGTCGAGATGGTGATGTACTGGCAGATGTGACTCACACAAGCTGCATCTGCCCCTATTTAAAACCATCTGTTTCCCGACAGCCCCTTTTTATATGCCTCCTCTTCTTTTCAGGCTTCCGTCTTATCACCGGTTCTTCTTCCATATCTGCCCGGAATCAGTCCCGCCCGCATCAGCGCCGCCGTCAGCACGGGGATCAGCGCCAGCTGCAATACGATTCCCGGGAGCGCCGTCACAAAATACCCCATCGCCCACGCCTTGACAGAAAAGCTTCCCGCCGAAAAAATAAATGCGCTCACAACTGCCGCCGCGATGCGCCCTCCCAGCATGGCGCATACCAGGCTGATATACAGATCGGCATACAGCTTTCCCGTATGGATGACCTGCATCAAAAGCCCCGCCAAAGCCCCGTAAGCCGCAAGCTCTATCATCATGGACGGAAGCATGGCTGCCGCCGGCATTCCCGTCGTCATGGAAGAAAGAAGCGGCCCGGCAAGACCGCACAAAAGCCCATAGGGCCATCCCGCCGCCAGACCGCATAAAAGCACCGGAAGATGCATCGGGCTAAGCATTTTCCCCCCATTCGGGATAGAGTGGACCGCCATCGGCAGCACCACACAGAGCGCAATACATACCGCCGTGATAATGGAACGTTTTATTCCTGTCATTTTCGTCATGTTTTTCCTCACTTTCCGCCGCCTGCGCGGCATCCGCTTTCTCAGCGAAAAATCCTTCTATGTCAAAGGCATCTTCCATGCACAAAATGCCTGTCATTTTCCCTCTTTTCCGCATAAGGCATATAAAGGATCCCCCTGCTCCGCACCCCCGCTGTCTCACAGAAAACTGCCCATCCGGAACAAGAATAACTGAAATCCTGCATTTTTTATGTTTTATGATATTTTTCTTTCATTTTTTCTCTTGCAGAACTGATTCAGTCAACGACGTTTCAACCAGTATATGAAATCCGGCAGAATAGAGTGGACCGCCATCGGCAGCACCACACAGAGCGCAATACATACCGCCGTGATAATGGAACGTTTTATTCCTGTCATTTTCGTCATGTTTTTCCTCACTTTCCGCCGCCTGCGCGGCATCCGCTTTCTCAGCGAAAAATCCTTCTATGTCAAAGGCATCTTCCATGCACAAAATGCCTGTCATTTTCCCTCTTTTCCGCATAAGGCATATAAAGGATCCCCCTGCTCCGCACCCCCGCTGTCTCACAGAAAACTGCCCATCCGGAACAAGAATAACTGAAATCCTGCATTTTTTATGTTTTATGATATTTTTCTTTCATTTTTTCTCTTGCAGAACTGATTCAGTCAACGACGTTTCAACCAGTATATGAAATCCGGCAGAAAAAGGCTTCCCTTCAACTAAAAATGCCCCGAAGCACCGTTTTCTTCTGAAACCCGTGTGCCTTCGAGGCATCCTCCATCCGTTTTTCTTTTACATCTTCGGCCTGTACCTCATGTCCGATACGTTATATACCGTGATAAATGCATCCGGATCTTCCCGGTTGATAAAATCCATCAGCTTCTGATATTCCCGCTTGTCCACGATCGTAATGATCTCCCGGCGCTTCTCCATCTGATACGCCCCGATCGCCTCATAGATCGTTGCCCCGCTGTGCAGATCCTCCACGATAAACCGTTTCAGCTCCTGCTCCTTTTTCGTGATAATGCACACGCGCCGCTTGATATTCTGCCCGAAAATAAAATGATCCAGAACAATCCCGTTAAAATAGGTTCCCAAAATACTCAAAACAACCGTTTTGCTGTCATACACAAGCGCCGACGACAGCGCGACGCACATCCCGGACAGCGACATCGCCTTTCCCAGCTCCATGTGCAGATATTTGTTCATGATCTTTGCCACGATGTCCAGCCCGCCCGAAGACGCATTCCTGTTAAAAAGGACGCTCAGCCCTACGCTTACCACGAGGATATAACAGAGCACATCCAGCTCCTGACTTCCCGTGATCGAGGTATACGCCGGAAAAATCTTTTCAAACAGCCCGATGAACAGCGGCAGCATAATGCTCGTATAAACCGTCTTTACCCCGAATTCTTTGCCGCATGTAAAAAATCCGATCACCAGAAGCACCACATTCAAAACCATCGTAATCGCAGACAGCGGCAGCGGTATAAAATTTGTGAGCACCATTCCCAGACCGGAAATACTGCTGACCGACGCTTTGCTCGGCACGAGGAAAAAATACACGCCCGCCGCGATGACCGCCACCGCCGCCGTCAAAATAAGCGTCTCTTTTGCCACTGCCTTCCAATCATATTTTTTGCTCTCCATTCCTTCTCACTCCCGTCTGCCATATCCTCATACGACCTTTTCAGAATACCACATTTTCCCCCTGCTGTCACTTAAAAATCCGTCGTTCCCCGCTTTTCCAGATGGCATTTCAGCTTCCGCCTTTTTAAAACCGCCTCTCCCGCAAAAACAGCCATCAGCTGCTCGACCGCTATCCGGCAGACCGCCTCAGCCCTGTTATCCACAGAACTCAGCTCCGGCTCGCAGCTTACCGCCAGCTCTGAATTGTAAAATCCTACAATACAAACCTCCTCCGGCACTTTCCGCCCTTTTACCGCCGCAAATTTAAGCGCGCCCGCCGCAAGGCTGTCGTCCGCCGCGATCACCGCGTCAAATTCCTGCTCCCTGCTCTTAAAGAGCTGATCCCTCGCCGCCAAAATCCCCCGCTCCGATTCTATGACCAACCTTTCGTCCGCCGCACACCCGCAGTCCTCCAGCGCTGCTTCATAGCCCCTGCGCTGATCCGTCTGCCCTTCGCCTGCATTTCCCAAAAACAGGATTTTCTTCCTTCCCGCCATCAAAAGCTCCTGCGTCACATCATATACCGCCTGAAATTCATCCGGAAACACACAGTAAACATCCTTATTTTCAACACAGCCATTCAGCAAAAACACCGGCAGCTCCTTTGCCGCAGCTCCGATCCCCGCCAGCCGTCCATCTGCATACTCTGCCCCGATCAGGATCAGGGCGTCTATTTTGCGCTGCAGCATCTCCTCGATTGCCTTCTGTTTTTCCTCTGTCCCATAACCGCTGCACGCCAAAATACATCCGTATCCATGGCTTCCCAAATTCTTTTCCAGTCCGGAAATCATGACCGCCATATGCGGCTTTCCTGCGTCCGGGCATACGATCCCGACCAGATGCATCGTATCCAGTCCCAGCCCTCTGGCAAAGGCGTTCGGCGTATAGCTGTTTTCCTCCATCACTCGCCGCACCTTTTCCTTTGTCTTTTCACTTACCTTCGGACTGTCATTGACTACCCTTGAAACCGTGGCGATAGAAACCCCCGCCAGCTTCGCAATATCATAAATATTCACGGCGCTTTCCTCCATTTTGTAAGCACTTACATTTTTCATTGTAACATATCTGTACAGATTTTCAATGCTGTTTTTCCTTTAAATTACAGCTTTTCTCCGATTTCTTGACCTGTCTTTCCAAATGTCTTTCTTTCCGTCTTACATTTTCTTACACTTTCTTTCATTCTCTTACAATCCCTTGTTACATTATATTTTGTAAGCACTTACATTTCATGTTTTCTGCCATTTTTGCCACCTTTTTTGCATTGCGCGCCGCGCCTGTCCAAAAGCATCAGAAGTTCTGCCCAAATCTGGCTGACTTACCGGACGATCTTTTCCGATCTATATTTGCTGTATTATTCCCTCTCCCTTCATACCCTTTTTCATGTCCTTTTTTCATCTCTCTTCTTTATGCCCTTCATGCCTTTCCTCTTTCACATCCTTCATTCACATGGCGCATTCCGGTTCGGGGCTTCTTTCAATCGGGATTTTTCCTGCGCTGCCTGCAGCACGCAAAAAGGCATGGAAAAATGTCGTATCGCTTCTCCATGCCTTTAATCCCTTATCTGCCCGTATATGCCCTCATATACGCCCTCGTATCCGCCGTATACCCCTTATTTCTTCCTTTCCTTCTCTTCCTTATCTTCCTCCTTATCTTATTATCTTCCTTCCCTTCTATTTTGCTTTTTAAGCGTCTCTGAGCCATCTTCCTATAAGTTCCTATATAGTTCAGAATTTCTCATAAAAGAAGCTTTAAATGACTGTTTCAGGGCTTCTGCGGTATACACTCTTATACACTGTGCTTATAAATATTCTTTTATATAATGAAGCAATGTCCCCTTATCCAAAAAAGGTGCTACAGCCTCCAGTGCTTTTACTCCACCAGATTCATACAGCCGCTCTGTAAGATCATTTAGGCAGCTTCCGCTCACAAACGGCAGAACAATATCGAGATCCTTCCATTCCCCTTTTTCTACCAGCTTCATGGCAATCCTGTCCACTACATCACTTCCGACAAAAGGAAGCAGATCTTCAATGTCCTTCAGCTTCCGCGTCTCACTTCCTTCTGCGATTTCGTCTATCTGCTTCGGTTTCAGCAAAGGTGCAGCCGCACAAATCTCCGACAGTGTAATTTCATGCCCTTCAAAAGCCTGCTTCAATTTCCCCTTTGCAGAGCTTTCAAGCACCTCCGAATGTTCCCCCAGCAAATGATCCAGCGTAACCTCCAAAACCGACGCCAGCTCCGGTAATTTGGCAATATCAGGCATGGAAACTCCCCGTTCCCAGTTAGACACTGCCTGAAAGCTGATTTCCATCTTATCTGCCAGTTCCATTTGCGTCATATTACGCTCTTTTCTAAGTTCTGCAATATTACGTCCTATCTTTGTCATATCAAACATATTTGAAAATATTATTCAATTAAAAGTTGATAAAACAAAAAACTCCCGAAATTCGAGAGTTTTCACAATGCTGGTGACCGGACTTGAACCGGTACGGTGTTGCCACCGAGGGATTTTAAGTCCCTTGCGTCTGCCTATTCCGCCACACCAGCATATTTTATTACAGTGCTTCTTTTTTCAAAGAAACGACCCAGACGGGACTCGAACCCGTGACCTCCGCCGTGACAGGGCGGCGCTCTAACCAACTGAGCCACTAGGCCATGATACTTTTTAAATGGACCTTCGGGGACTCGAACCCAGGACCGACCGGTTATGAGCCGGTTGCTCTAACCAACTGAGCTAAAGGTCCAAACCCTTGCTTTCTTAACTGCAAACATTATGCAGAAAAGATGACTCCGACGGGAATCGAACCCGTGTTACCGCCGTGAAAGGGCGATGTCTTAACCGCTTGACCACGGAGCCGAGTGATTGAAACAAGCGGACATGCCTCTCACTTGCTTTTTCCAAAAAACCCACAGTCATATTGCTGCGGGCTTCAGTTAAAATGATCAGAACCTCCGATCTGTAGCTCCCCCTGTTGGACTCGAACCAACGACACTGCGGTTAACAGCCGCATGCTCTACCGACTGAGCTAAGGAGGAATAGACCCATCTAGTGGATCTTCTGCCTGAAAGTATTTTTTATACCTTCAAAACTGAACACTGAAACTGCTTACCTTCCGGCTCGCTCTCTGTATCTTCCATTCAACATCTTCCTATCAACCTGTCAGGATAAGCCCTCGACCGATTAGTATCTGTCAGCTACATGCATTACTGCACTTCCACCTCAGACCTATCTACCTCATACTCTTTAAGGGGTCTTACTAATTGGGATAACTCATCTTGAGGGGGGCTTCACGCTTAGATGCCTTCAGCGTTTATCCCTGCCGGACTTGGCTACTCTGCCATGGCTTTGGTAGCCAACAGATGCACCAGCGGTCCGTCCACCCCGGTCCTCTCGTACTAAGGGCAGCTCCTCTCAATTATCCTACGCCTGCGCCGGATAGGGACCGAACTGTCTCACGACGTTCTGAACCCAGCTCGCGTACCGCTTTAATGGGCGAACAGCCCAACCCTTGGGACCTGCTACAGCCCCAGGATGCGATGAGCCGACATCGAGGTGCCAAACCACTCCGTCGATGTGAACTCTTGGGAGTGATAAGCCTGTTATCCCCAGGGTAGCTTTTATCCGTTGAGCGATGGCAATCCCACTTTATACCACCGGATCACTAAGTCCTACTTTCGTACCTGCTCCACCCGTCGGTGTCGCAGTCAAGCTCCCTTCTGCCTTTGCACTCTTCGAATGGTTTCCAACCATTCTGAGGGAACCTTTGAGCGCCTCCGATACCCTTTCGGAGGCGACCGCCCCAGTCAAAC
>QFCE01000441.1_pt1 | contig 94713 bp, 85 predicted proteins | sample 5346091 | NCBI WGS metagenome assembly QFCE01 (sample SAMN09062252, study PRJNA434731) | Human gut metagenome, whole genome shotgun sequencing project. | isolation source: stool timepoint A chromium assembly | host: Homo sapiens | collected 2015
AGAGGACTGCGCGAAGGCGCGGTTCTTCTGTATTCCTCCTTAGCTCAGTCGGTAGGGCAACCGGACGAATTTGCTCCGTAAAAAAGCCCGAAAATTGAACGGAGGAACACAAAGAGGGGAAGCTAAATTTGTGCAACCCCTATATATTCCTCGTTAGCTCAGTCGGTAGAGCATGCGGCTGTTAACCGCAGGGTCGTTGGTTCGAGCCCAACACGGGGAGCCAGAAAAAGCCTGTAAACACTACGTTTATGGGCTTTTTGTTTTAGAAAATCAATTTGTATAGCAAGAAACATAGTCCAGCCGCTTGTAAAATCAATCGAGTGGCTGTAAACTAAAAGTTTAGGGAAAATCAAGACTTTATTTAGACGAGGTTACGCTGACTGCCTATTCTCTCCCCTAAATTTTTGAAGCCTAACGGATTTGATCTGTTAGGCTTTTTTCATACCGTTTTTGCATAACTGCCTGTCCTGCCGACAGACGCTAAATATATATGAAAGCAACGGGAGATTTAGCAACACGAAATATAGTAAGCAAATATATTCGTATCCTCAAAAAATCAATGTAATTGAATATGTATTAAGCGAACATTCGCACATTTGAAATACTTTTTTCCACATATATAATAGAAGCATAAGGAGGCGATCCAAATGAAAAAACAAAAATACTTTGCTGCATATACACCGGATGAAAGCCGTATTGTGCTGTTTGCTCTTAATCATCTCAGGAATAGACTGATCCGGGAAGGCCGGGATTCCGGCTGCGTGGACGAATTGCTTTTGAAAGTGATGTACGCCCCGGTCAAAAAAATCTGAAAACTACATATTGCTTCATCTGAAACCGTCTGTTCTTTCACAGAATAGGCGGTTTTTTTATGCCCGGCGTACATAGCCGTCCGTCCTGCCAACGGGCGGCTAAATCTATGAAAAAGGAGGAAAGCGCCTATGGCGAAACCAAAAGTGATTGCGGTAGCGAACCAAAAAGGCGGCGTAGGAAAAAGTACCAGTGTGTATAATATCGGCGCGGGACTGGCGATGAACAAGAAGCGGGTTTTACTGATCGACGTTGATCCGCAAGGCGATTTAACAAAAATGCTGGGACAGCGAAAGCCCCACGATTTACCTATCACGCTGGGCAACGCCCTGAATGACGTTGTGGCAAATACCGTGAGAGACGAACACCGGGAAATTACACGCCATTATGAGGGCTTTGATTTTGTCCCGGCAAACCGCACCCTTTCGGCTGTGGAGGTCAGCCTTGTGGACACTCCGAGCCGGGAAACGATACTGCGGCGGTATGTAAACAGTGTGAAGGAACCGTATGAGTATGTATTGCTCGACTGTAATCCGTCCCTTGGTATGCTGGTCATCAGCGCCCTTTCCGCTTCAGACTATGTGTTGATCCCGGTGCAGGCGGACTACCTAGCCGCAGAGGATATGACCGAACTGATCGGCACAATCCGGAATATTAAACAGGACATCAACCCCAAGCTGAAGGTTGGCGGCGTATTTTTGACAATGGCCAACGAAACGAAATTCCGCAAGGAAGTGGTTACGGCAGTCAAAGAAAATTTCGGTAAAAGACTTCCGGTCATGCAAACGGTGATTCCTGCCACAGTGCGTTTAGCAGAAATCAGCACAGCCGACAAGAGTATATTTTATCATGAACCGAAAGGAAAGGCGGCGGAAGCCTATCGGAATTTAGTGCGGGAGGTGATGGAGATTGGCGAGAAACAGCGTAGCCGGTCTGTTGACCTCAGTAGATGAACTGTTTACCACGCAGGAAACCCGCGACGAAGCCAAGTTGGAGCGCGTTATCAATTTGCCGCCGGGTGAAATCAGCGATTTCCCCAAGCACCCGTTTCAGGTTCGCATAGACGAGGAAATGGAGCAAATGACGGAAAGCATCAAAGAACATGGTATTTTAGTGCCAGCCCTTGTCCGCCCGAAGCCGGAAGGCGGCTATGAAATGGTGGCGGGGCACCGAAGGAAATGCGCAGCCCAACGGGTCGGGCTTTCGGAAATCCCCTGTATTGTACGCCATCTTACAGACGATGAAGCGGTCATTGTCATGGTAGACAGCAACTTGCAGCGTGAAAAAATTCTTCCGTCCGAAAAGGCGTTTGCCTATAAAATGAAGCTGGACGCTATGCGTAGACAACAAGGAACAAGGACTGATTTAACTTCTGTCCCACTGGGACAGAAGTTAAGACAAACATCAAGAGAAACTCTTGCAGAAAACTCCCCCGATAGCAATACCCAAATTCAACGGTATATCCGCCTCACCTGTCTGCTTCCTGAAATACTAGATATGGTGGACGATGGGAAAATTGCTCTCCGTCCGGCTGTGGAACTGTCCTATTTGGCGGAAACAGAACAGCATTTTTTGCTGGAAACCATGTCCAGCGAGGATTGCACTCCGTCCCACGCCCAAGCCATTAAAATGCGGAAGTTTTCACAGGAGGGCAAGCTGAACCCGGACGTTATTTTATCCATTATGCAGGAAGAAAAGCCCAATCAAAAAGAACAATTCAAAATTCCGAAGGAACGAATCAGCCGGTATTTTTCGCCGGGGACGCCCGCGCAGAAAATCGAGGATACTATTATTAAGGCGCTGGAACTATACCGTAAGCGGCAGCGCAGTTTAGAAAGATAATTCGACTTACAAGGGATAAGTGCGCTCATTTTTCAAACCGGGTGATTGCACCGTACCCCCTCTCCACACCTCTCCCCCTCGTTTACCAGCTAAACCAGCTAAAAGAGAAAGAGCCGGGAGCTTCTGCTGCTTTTTTGTGGAAATCGCAGTTTTGCAGTTTTTTCCACAATGGGGTATAATGACGGTACAGCAGAAAGGAGGCGGGCTATGAAAAAGGCCATACTTGCCACAGCCGCAGTTATCCTGTTGATTGGTTTGTCCGGCTGTGCAGAAACAGCAGCGCCGCATGACGATACGGAAAAACGCAGCCAGCCGGAGAGCAGCGTTTCCCGTCTGGAATCCCCTGTACCGGAAAGCAGCACATCTTCTCTTTGGGAGGGTGAGGAAAGCCGGACAGCAGAGCTTCCCGAATCCGAAGAACCGGAACAGCCGAAAGAGAGCGCGCAGCCTCAGATGGAATCTCATGAGCAAACCACACAGGGCAGCAAGCCTACGGAGAAAGAACCGTCACAACAGGCTGCCGGCAGCCAGAAGCCGGTAACAGCACAGCCGGAAAAACCTGTGGTATCCCAGCCGGAGAAAACACCGGAACCCACCAAACCAGATAAACCGCCTGTTTCAGAAAGCAGCGTGACGGAAGTTTCCCCCGCAGAGCCGGAAGCACCGGCCTTTGATGTTTCCGCCTATGTGCAGACAGCAAAGAATTATGGTACACAGATCGGCCTTGCGCTGGACAGTACCGCTACCGCCTGCTGGGACAACCCGATTACCGCCAATGCAGGCTGCCGGTATTTGGAACGGGATATTAGGGACGCACTGGACTGGTACAAGCAAAGCGGATATACGGCCTTTTGGGTATGGACGGAACAGGTTGGAAACGGCGAATACCTCATATATATCGGCTATGCGTAAAAATTGAATAACACGAATTTGGCACATCGGTAAAACGGTGTGCCTTTTTTATGCCCAAATCAAAGGAGGTAAATGCAGAATGAAAGCATTAAAGAAGCCCCTTTCCCTGATCCTTGCACTGCTTATGTGCTTTGGAATGTTTTCAGGAATGGGAAGCACGGTACTGGCGGCAGCAAAAGAAATGACGATGTATGTCGTCGATCTTCCCCGGAGCGCAGACCCGAATAAGGACGGGTGGGGCCACCCGGCGCTGGACTTAATGGGTGGCTGGAAGGTGGAAGAAACTTCACGTTTTTTTTCGGTACTGACACAGGATTCTTTTTATGGCCGCGCCCTCTATTGCATTGAACCGGGCGTCGGCGTTCACACGGGCAACAAGTATCAAGGACGGGACGAAACCTTTTGGGATAATTACCCATCGGATATGAACCCCACCATTTCGCCCTCTATTATCAAAGCATATCTTGGACGGATCATGCAATATGGCTGGCAAGGCAATACCAACCCTTCGTGGGATACCCGGAACGCAGACGACGCAGAAGAAATCGCGGCATATATCGCCACCCAGCTTCTCATTTGGGAAACGGTCGTAGGAGAACGGGACAGCCAGTTTCACCATGTAGACGCGGCGGCACAGGGCAAGGACAGCATAGTGGAATATGTCAGGAAAAACAACCCGCTGTATTCCCGGATTTTCCAGCACTATGATTCCATTGAAAAACAGGTGCAGCGCCATACCATGCTGCCCAGCTTTTTCTCTCACAGCAGCGCCAGCGCCGGTTCCTATGAACTGAAATGGGACGGTAAAAAATACTCCGTAACTTTGACGGATAAGAACAGCGTCCTTTCCAACTATACCTTTACCAGCAGCACCCCCGGATTGAAATTCTCCGTAAGCGGCAATAAGCTGACGGTTTCTTCCGATACAGCCATCAAAGGGGCGGTTTCCGTTAAAGCGGAGAAAATCAACGGGCAGCGAAGCGGTGTAATCGTTTGGACAGACGGGAATATCGGCGGCGGACAGCAGGATACCGTCACCTACGGCGTAAAGGTTTCCGACCCGGTTTCCGGTTTTCTGAATCTGGAAATCAAGACCGGCGGCATGAAGCTGATTAAAACGTCGGAGGACGGTAAGGTGGAGGGAATTTCCTTTACCATTACCGGCGAGGGCTACAACGCCACGAAAACCACAAATTCATCAGGTGAAATCAACATTTCCGATCTCAACCCGGGCGTATATACCGTAACCGAACAGGCGATTGACCGCTACGAGCCGCAGCAGTCAAAGCGCGTTACTATCGTAAGCGGCCAAACCGCTGCCGTGCATTTCAATAATACCCTCAAGCGCGGCGATTTGGAAGTAACCAAGACCAGCGAGGACGGGCTGGTGGAAGGCGTTACCTTTCGTCTTTCCGGGACTTCGTTTTCCGGTTTGCCGGTGGAGGAATACGCTGTATCCAATTCGGCGGGTGTGGCCCGTTTTGAAGATGTATTGATCGGTTCCGGGTATGTGCTGGAAGAAGTAGATGTTGACATTCGGTACGTTGTTCCCGAGGCGCAAAACGCGGCAATCGAATGGAATGAAGTTACAAACAAGAGCTTCCACAACGTCCTTAAAAAGTTTCGTGTTACTGTAACCAAGAGCGACAGTGAAACCGGGATAGTACAGGGCGACGCTTCCCTTGCCGGAGCCACCTACGGAATCTATAAGGGCGAAACCCTGATCGACAGCTATACCACCGACGAAAACGGCCAGTTTACCACAAAATATTATATCTGTGATTCGGACTGGTCAATTCGTGAGATCAATCCCAGCGAGGGCTATCTGTTAGACCCCACCGTTTATCCTGTGGGTGCAGAGCCGGAGCTGTACGAGATTGAACTGAACGATACCGCAATCGACGCAACGGAAGAAATCATCAAGGGCAATATCGCCATTATCAAGCATACCGACGATGGCGAAACACAGATTGAAACGCCGGAGGAAGGCGCAGAGTTTGAGGTATTCCTGAAATCGGCGGGCAGCTATGAAAATGCCAAGGAAACCGAGCGCGATTACCTTATCTGCGACGAAAATGGTTTCTGCCAATCGAAGGATATACCTTACGGGATTTACACCGTTCGCCAAACGGTGGGCTGGCCGGGCAGAGAACTCATGCCGGACTTTGACGTGTATATCGCGCAGGACGGGCAAACCTACCGTTTCCTAATCAATAACGCGAACTTTGAATCGTATATCAAAATCGTCAAGGTGGACGCGGAAACCGGACAAGTGATCCCCTATGCGGGCGCTGGTTTCCAGCTTTACAACCCGGACGGCAGCCTGATTACGCAGACCTTCACCTACCCGGAAATCACTGAGATTGATACCTTTTACACCAATGCAGAGGGCTATTTGATTACCCCGGAACCACTTGAATATGGCTCCGGTTTTTCTTTAGTCGAGGTACAAGCGCCCTACGGTTACGTCTTGAATACCGAGCCGGTATATTTTGACGTAACACCGGACGCTTCCAGTGAAGAAGGCGGCGTGACCATTATAAAAGTTACAAAGGAGAACACAGCCCAAAAAGGAATTATCAAATTCAGCAAGACCGGCGAAGTGTTTGCTTCCGTTGTAGAAACGGACGGTATATATCAGCCGGTTTACAAGACACAGGGCTTGCCTGGTGCGGTATTTGAGATTACCGCTGTGGAAGATGTCATTACCCCGGACGGAACAACGAGATACAAGGCGGGCGAAGTAGTAGGTACCGTCACCACCGGGCCGGACGGAACAGCACAAAGCAAGCCTTTGTACCTTGGAAGATTTGAAATCCGTGAACTCGAATTTCCCGATGGCATGGCCGATACCGGCGCAGAGCCTCAGATTGTGGAATTGACCTATGCAGGTCAGGAAATTGAAATCACGGAAACCAGTACCGGCTTCTATAATGAACGCCAAAAGGTGCAGGTCATGCTCGACAAGGTGTTGGAACAGGACGAACGGTTCCAGCTTGGCATGAATGGTGAAAACGCGGCAGTTACCTTTGGGCTGTTCGCACAGGAAGAAATTGCGGCTGCGGACGGCTCGGTAATCCCGGCAGACGGTTTAATGGAAATCCTCTCCCTGAATGAAAATGGCAGCGCCATCTGTCAGACTGATTTACCTTTCGGCAGCTTCTATCTCAAAGAACTTTCTACCGACAGCCACTATATTTTGAATGGCGAAACCTTCCCCTTTACCTTTGAATACGCAGGCGCTTCCGTTCCGGTTGTGGAAATCGAGGTGAACAATGGCGAAGCGATTGAGAATAAGCTGATTCGCGGCGAAATCAAGGGCATGAAAACCGACGAAAACGGTACAGGGCTTGGCGGCGCGGTGATCGGGCTGTTTAAGAGCGATGAAACAGAATTTACTGCCGAAAATGCAATTCTCACCGCTACTTCTTTGGAAGATGGCAGCTTCCGTTTTGAGGGCGTACCCTACGGAAACTGGCAGCTAAAGGAACTGCAAGGCGTAACCGGATTCGTTCTTTCCGACGAGGTGTTCCCCGTAACCGTTGACGAGGACGGGGCTGTGGTAGAAATCACCATTGAAAACCAGCGTATCTATGGCAATCTCCTCTTGACCAAGGTAGATAAAGACTACCCCGGCAACAAATTGACGGGCGCTGAATTTGAGGTGTACCGCGACAGCAACGGGAATCAGAAGCTGGACAAGGACGACGAATTGCTGGGGCTTATGGAGGAAACCAGCACCGGTATTTATGAAATGACCCATGTGGAATATGGCGGCGTATTCGTTAAGGAATCCAAAGCGCCGGATTCGTTCCTGCTGGACGAAAACGCCTATTATGTGGAGATCACCGAAAACGATAAGACCTACGAGGTGGAAAACGAAGCCGGAAAGGGCTTCGTGAATATGGCGCAGACCGGCGCTCTGCGGATTGAGAAAACGTCCAGCGACGGGAAGCTGGAGGGCTTTGCTTTCCGTATTACCGGCGCGAACGGGTACGACGAAACTTTTGTGACGGACGAGAATGGTGAAATCCATGTGGAACTGCGCGTGGGCGATTACACCATTTCGGAGGTGCCCAACGAGGCCAGCGCCAGCTATGTGTTGCCTGCGGATAAGACGGTAACGATTCTGGCCGATAAGACCACGGTTGCTAAAATGCACAACGAACAACATGAAATCCCGCAAACCGGAGACAACAGCAACCTGTGGCTGTGGGGGACGCTGCTGGGCGTTTCCATCACAAGCCTGATCGCCATAGGAGTTGTTGGCCTTAGAAAGAAATCCAGAAAGGAGGACGCTGAATAATGGAACTGAAATCTATCATCGCTATCGGCCTTGTCCTGTTCATCGTGGCGGGGCTGGTATTCCTGTATGTGCGTAACAGGAAAAAGAAATAGCAATTTTCCTACGGGGCGGCTGAAAAGCCGCCTTTTTACATATCCCCCAATATGTAAAAGGAGATGATTCTTGATGAAAAAAGAACGATTTGAAGCAAGGCTGTTTCGCATTTTCGCACAGGCAGGATATTCGCCGGTACAGCTTTTGACCGTCACGCCGGAAGAAATGGTGGAAGTACCGGGAATCACCGTACCGAATATCCGCGCTGTGCTGTGTGTGCAGAATAAGGTGCTGGCAGAGCAAAACAATCTTCGGGCCGGAAAACTGGTGGAGGAACTTCTGCAAAAGGCCGAAGAAAGCAGGCGGGATAATGGATAAGCCTCATGTGCTTGACATACTGGCAAAAAAACAAGGCTGCTTTGTTTCCGATCTCCGGCTGAATCCGATGAACCGCCGCGCGGCGCTGGAGGATCTGCTTTTGCTGGACGATTCGGCTTTTCTTTTGAAGGAATGGAAAGAGGCGGTCTATTACCTCACGAGGACAACCCGGATTTTTGAAGATGTATCGCTGGTCAAACGGTATATCCGAATGTATCTGCTATGGGAGGTGTAGCTATGCCGGAAGTAGATCAGGAAAAACGAATGGCAGAAAATTATGAAATCACCCAAGCAGTGCGAATCGGCGGCAAGGAGGTCGTGTTTGGCGTGGATGAAACCAATGCCGAGCCATATTTCTGCGCCTTTTATACCGCCAACGAGCTTTTTTATGAATACAGCGATTGTATGGTGGGCGATAATTTTGCCGAGATGATGAAGCTGTTCGGAGAGCGAATCCAGCAGCAGGCCGATAAGGTGCTTACAGAGCAGGAACAGGCGAATATTCCCCTTGTATCATTAAACGCTGATGATTGCTTGCCCAACAACTATGCCGAATGTATCGAGGGAAAAATCGTGGCGGTCAAGACCAGCGCCCTTGCCCCGGAATACCGCACAGCAAACCATCAGCTTGTTTATGTCACAGGCGGCAATGGAGCACAGGCAAACACGCGCGGAAACGCCTGCTTTTGTGTCAACCTGTATTCAGGCAGGCATATCCGATGGGAACGGTACGACATTCAAGGCGAGGTAAGGCCGGAAAAGCTGCCCGAATGGGCAAAAAAGCGCCTTTCCGAGATTTTGCGGCAGGAACAGGCGAAAAAAGAACAGCGCCGAAGCGATAAGGAGGCACGATAACAATGGAATTTGAAATCAAATCCATGCAGCCGGAGGAACGGCTGTATGTATATCAGCAAAGCAGCCAGCTTCAAGGACAGACCGGAAGTATCGGGCGCTTGCGCGGTGATTTTGGAAAAAGCGGCACGGAGTTTTATACCACATGGGAGGATCACATCAAGAATTTCCGTTCTGATGATTTTGGCGACGAGTTTGATAAGGTCGTCAACGCCCTGCGCTTTGAAGATGTGGGCGGCGGGCTGTTTGGAAGCAGCAATGCCATGCGGCTTTTCTGCAAGGAAAACCCGGAAAGCGCCTTTCAGGGAAACTACTGCGAGGAATACGGTTTCCGTATCAACAAAGGGCGGCACAGCTTCCTGATACGCTGCAACCCGATGGCAGATGATTACAATTTCTATGTGTTCTGCTACGTTAAAGAGTATTTGGATTTCTACATGGAAAAAGCCCGGAATGGAATCCGCTTTATTAACTCGGACTACAAAGAATTGTTTCGGATTCAAGACGGAGAGAAAATCAAAATCACCTGCCCGGACGGAAAAAGCCAGATTCAAACATGCCGGTATATTGACGACTACCATATGGAAATCGGCAATGGTTGGAGCAGTCTTGACCACATCTGTCAGTTTGCCGAAAGGATGGAGATGAGCGGAAATCAGGTAATCCCTATGCGCTCGTCTTTGCCGGGAAAGTGCTTCAGCACTCTCCCTTCCGCAGATAAGCTGATTATTATTCAAAAGGGTGAAATGGGCTATATCCCTTCCGAAATGCAAATTGCCGGGAAAACCGCCCGGGAAGCGGCGGATATTGCAAACGACACCATCGGCGTTACCAAGGCGCAGGAGGCCGCTATGCTGGCCGGTTCCGTGTTTGGCTGGCAGACGCCCGCCGCCGACCCGAAAAACTATGATGAGAACGGAAAGCTTATCAAACCGGCGAAAAAGAAAAATCGGGAGTATGAAAGGTGAGAAGTTATGAAATATCATGTGACCATTACAGAGATAAACTACGGCGGCGTTGATATGGAAGCAGCCACAGAAACGGAGGCGCAGGAAAAGGCGCGGCAGGAATACGACAAAGGCAATGTTTTCTGGAAGGACGGCGAGATTTCCGATCTTAACGCCGAGCCTGTCCCACGCCGCAAACAGCATAGGAACAAGCATGACAGAGGGGATTCCCGGTAAGGTTCCCCTTGATAGGAGGTGAAAACATGGCGCGGAAATATGAACAGATTACCGAACTGTATAAACAGACAGTACGGGAACTATCCGCCAGCTATACGAACTGGACGGCGTTTCTACGTTCGGCCTGCCGGAACTACCGGCTTCCCTTTGAGGAACTGGCGCTGGTCTATGCTCAAAGGCCGGACGCGACTGCCGTTTTGCCGATTGAGGGAAAAAACGGCTGGAATAAGCGGTTCGGGAGATGGGTCAACCGGGGCGCAACTGGTATCGCAGTATTTGACCGGGAGTACGCGCAAGGTACGCGGCTGAAATATTACTTTGATATTTCCGATACCCACGAAAGCCGGTTTGCCCGCCCGGTTCCCCTGTGGGAAGTACGCCCCGGCTATGAGGCCGACGTGATCGAAGCGTTAGAAAACAGCTTTGGGGAACTGGAAAGCAAGGAAGATTTGGCGGCGGCGCTGATTTCGGCGGCAAACAACGCCGTGGAGGACAACATCACCGATTACCTTGACGACCTTTTGCTTTCCCGCGAGGACAGCTTTCTGGAAGAACTGGACGATCTAAATGTAGAAGTCGCCTACCGGAACGCTTTGCAATCCAGCGTGGCATATATGCTTTTAATACGGTGCGGCATTCAGGCGGACAGATATATTGCGGAGGAGGATTTCAGCGCCCTGATGAATTTCAACACCCCGCAAACCATAAACGCCGTGGGCGTTGCTGCCCGGGATATTGCAGAAATGGGGCTGACGGAAATTGCGCGTACCGTCCGCAGCCTGCAAAAAGCGGAAAAAAATCAAAATCGCACATTTGCAGAAAAGTCCAAGATACAGTATGCTGAAAACACAGAGAAAACGAAACAACCGGAAAGGAGTGCTGAATATGGAACTGACATACACCAATCAGGGCGATTACCGTCTGCCGAATCTGGCAGTGCCGGAGGAACCAGAGGTACACTTGGGCAAATACGCCTTGCTCCGGCGTTCGTACCTGAAGGAACACAGAAGGATATTGTTCACAAACCTGTTGACTTCGGGCAAGCTGACCGAACACCTGCTGGAGATCGAGGAAGCGGCGCAGAACCGCATGGATCAGATCGTGAAAGCGATGGCGGCGCAGGAGGGCGTGACGGAGGAACTGAAAGCCTGCGACCAGATGGAATGGGTGCGGCTGATGAACAGCTTCCGGGATTCGGCGGAGGAAGTAATCTTCAGGGAACTCATCTACAATTAACCTTTTTACCCACCGTCGATGAACAACAGAATATTATTGAAGCGGAGGCAGCGGCAAAAGCCGCAGAAAAAGCCTCCGCTTTTTCTATTTCTCAAGAGGACATCGACGCGGTATTGCAGGACGGAAGCAATTTTGAGGACAGCAAATATCGTATCTATGAGCAGTTTCAAAAGAGCCTATCCCAAAGCGAAAACGCCGCGTTTCTCAAAGAGGAATACAGAATCGGCGGTATGTCCCCAAAGATTGCCGCCCGCCGGATTAACGAATGGCACGATAACAAGGGAATTAAAATTAGCAGAGACAATACGAGCATTACACTTTCATGGAATAAAGCGGCCAAGCGGATTGCGGAGTTGATACAGCTTGACCGCTACCTTTCCTCAAAGGAAAAAGAGCATTACCCCGTCTATCTGGAACAGGCGGAGGAAATGCGGCGGGAAGCCGCCGAAGCTGCGGCTGCGCGGGAGATTTTAAGCCGCGCCCCGCAGGAAAACGCACCGGCCAAAAAAGAAAACGCCCGGTACGAATACCATTTGGGCGATACCATCTATCTTGGCGCACAGGAATACGAAATCCTTGCCTTTGACGAAAACGAAGTCAGGCTGTTTGACGTTGGCTTCCCCCTTATCAATAAGGTACTGCCACGGGCAGAGTTTGACGCAAAAGTGCGGGATAATCCCATGAACGACCACCTGATTGTGCCGGAAGAAACGGAGCCGCCCGCCCTTCTGGAAGCAAAGCGCCTTATCAACGCTTACTGTATGCAGGAATTTGAACAGGAAGCGGATTTTTCTGATCTGCACCACATTGATCTGGCTATGGCCGAAACTTATGATGGAGAACACACCGCCGAAATCAGCGCCGACCTTGTGGATTTCCGTCTGGTGTATCAGGTAGACGGAGAAACCGTCAGCACGATTTCATGCAAAGATTTAAGCGACCTCAACGAATATCTTGCCAACCTTTCCATTGACGATATGGTTGACCATGCCTTGGAACAATACAAAACCCGCCAGCCCCCTTCCCGCGCCGATGAAATGCTGCGGCAGGCGGAGCAAATTGCCGAAGCCAGCGCGCTGCCGCCGGAGGAACGGTTTTCCCTGATAGAAACCGACGAAGGTTATGCCATTTGGGACGATGTAACGGAAGCCGTGTATGTGGACGATGAAGGCGTAAGCGAGGAATTTGCCAGCGAATGGCAGGCACAAGCCTATCTGGAGGAAGTCAAAAAAGCGGTCAGCGAAAAGGAGTCCGCCGAATGGCTTGCGGTGGAACGGGCAAAGCTGCCGCCTTTGGAATATGCGGTAGGCGACCGCTTTGTTATTTTCAGCGAGGACGGGAAAGGAAGTTCCGAATTTGTCCTCACCCGTATCGAGGAAAACGAGGTTTGGTACACTTTCCCCGACCTGCCGCAGCAGCCCCCTGTTTCCATGCGGCGGGAAGAATTTGAAAACAACCTGCGAAGCGGCCATATCCGGGAGCAGCAGGCGGAGGCTTCTCTTGAAAGGGAAAACGGCGAGATTCTTGGGAAAGAACTTACCATAGACGGCCACCGGTTTGTCGTAGATCGTATCAGCGATTTCTCCGGTGACGTTACTTTGCGGGATATAACCTTTGAGGGAAATACAGGCTTTCCCATCAACCGTATGGAGAACATCGACACGGTGCGGCGGCTGCTCCAGCAACAGGAACCGCCAAAGCAGGAAGAACCGGTCAAGCTGCGCTCCATCGTCATTGATTTGACCGCACCAGTACAAGAGGCAGAAACACCGGCCAAAAAAGAAGAACTTCCCGCCCCGCCGCCTGTACGTCGGAAAATGCTTGCGCCCAGCGTCCTGCACCCGGAAATCCCCACCAGCGAACGCCATAACTTCCGCATTACCGACGACCATTTGGGCGAGGGCGGCGCAAAGACCAAATTCAAGAATAACGTCGCAGCGATCCGCATCTTGCAGGAAATCGAATTTGACGATAGGCTTGCCACACCGGAGGAACAGGAAATCTTGTCCCGCTATGTAGGCTGGGGCGGTCTGTCACAGGCGTTTGATGAGAACAACGAGCAGTGGGCAGATGAATTTATCGAACTGCAAACACTGCTTTCTACCGAAGAATACGAAGCCGCCAGAGGCACCACCTTAAACGCCCACTACACTTCCCCCACCGTCATTAAAGCCATTTATCAGGCGGTGGAAAACATGGGCTTCCGTACCGGAAACATTCTGGAGCCATCTTGTGGGATTGGCAATTTCTTTGGGCTTGTACCGGAGAGCCTGAACGAAAGCAAGCTGTTCGGCGTGGAACTGGATTCCATTACCGGGCGGATTGCACAGCAGCTTTACCAGCAGAACAGTATCGCGGTGCAGGGATTTGAGGATACGGAACTGCCGGACAGCTTTTTTGACCTTGCCATCGGCAATGTGCCGTTTGGCAGCTATTCTCTCCACGATAAGCGGTATGATAAGCACCATTTTCTGATCCACGATTACTTTTTTGCAAAAACCATTGATAAGGTACGTCCAGGCGGTTTCGTGGCGTTTATCACTTCTAAAGGGACGTTGGATAAGCAAAACTCGGAAGTACGCAAATATATCGCGGAGCGCGCCGAACTGATCGGCGCAATCCGTCTACCCAACAACGCTTTTCTTGCCAACGCCGGGACGAAGGTAACAACGGACGTCATCTTCCTGCAAAAGCGCGATAAGCTGATCGACGTGAGTATGCCGGAGGCGGATTCCGGTTTGGAATGGCTGCACCTCGGGCAGACGGAAAACGGTGTGCCAATCAACCAGTATTTTATCGACCACCCGGAGATGGTGCTGGGCGAAATGGATTTTGACAACAGCATGTACGGCAACGCCAAGGAAACCACCTGCAAGCCGTTTGAGGGTGAAAGCCTTTCGGATTTGCTTTTGGAGGCCGTACAGAATATCCACGCCGAATATACCGACTATGAAATAGAAGAACTGGACGGCGCGGAGGAGGATAAATCCATTCCTGCCGACCCGAATGTGCGGAATTTTAGCTTTACGCTGGTGGACGGCGCAATCTATTACCGGGAAAACAGCCGGATGTTTCCGGTGGAACAGTCATTGACTGGCCAAAGCCGCGTAAAAGGCATGATCGCCATACGCGACTGTGCGCGTCGGCTGATTGAATACCAGACGGAGGACGCCCCGGACGAAACGATAAAACAGGAGCAGCACGAACTCAACCTCTTGTATGACAAATTTACCGCCAAATACGGGCTGATTAACAGCCGCGCCAACACCACCGCCTTTTTCCCGGACAGCAGCTTCCCCCTGTTAAGCTCTTTGGAAATTCTGGACGAGGACGGGAATCTGGAACGAAAAGCCGACATATTCCAAAAAAGGACGATTAAGCCGTATATCGCCGTTACCCGAGTGGATACGGCGTCGGAGGCGCTTGCGGTTTCCATCGGTGAAAAAGCCTGCGTGGATTTGGGCTTTATGGCAAGCCTCATGGGTGGAAGCGAGAAAATCGAGCAGATCAAACGCGACCTTGCCGGCGTAATTTTCAAAGATCCGGATTCCGGGGACGACCCCTTTGTGGGCTGGCAGACCGCCGATGAATACCTTTCAGGTAAGGTACGCGACAAGCTAAAAAGAGCAAGACAGGCGGCGGAGAAAAATCCCGCCTACGCTGTCAACGTAGAGGCGCTGGAAAAGGTGCAGCCCAAGGATTTGACCGCCGGGGAAATCAGTTTGCGGCTTGGTACGACATGGATTCCCGAAGATGTGATCGAAGATTTTACCTTTGAACTTTTGGGAACGCCGTGGAATTATGAACGTCAAATCCATATCCGTTATTCCAAAGTTACCGGCGAATGGAACGTATCGGGGAAAAGCCTTGACCGGAGCAATATCCGCAGCTATAACACCTACGGTACGCAGCGGATCAACGCCTATAAAATCATTGAGGATACCCTGAACTTGCGGGATGTGCGGATTTTCGATACCAAGTATGACGCGGAGGGGCGCGAACAGCGCGTCCTGAACAAAAAGGAAACCGCTATCGCGCAGGATAAGCAAGACCTGATTCAGCAGAAGTTTCAGGAATGGGTATGGGCGGATTCAAACCGCCGAAACCGGCTTTGCAGAATCTACAATGAAAAATACAACAGTATCCGTCCCCGCGAATATGACGGGAGCCATCTTGTTTTCGCAGGTATGAACCCGGAGATGGAACTGCGTCCACACCAGCGTAACGCCGTAGCGCGGGCGATTTATGGCGGAAACGCCCTGTTTGGCCATGTGGTAGGGGCTGGCAAGACCTTTGCCATGATTGCCACTGCAATGGAGGCAAAGCGGCTGGGGCTGTCCAACAAATCCCTGTTCGTTGTCCCAAACAACATCATCGGGGATTTTGCTTCGGACTTCCTGAAACTGTACCCGTCCGCCAATATCCTGATGGCGACGAAAAAAGACTTTGAAAAGCAGAACCGCAAAAAGTTTTGCGCCAGAATCGCCACCGGCGACTACGATGGAATTATTATCGGCCACAGCCAGTTTGAGAAAATCCCCCTTTCCGTCGAGCGCCAGCAGGCCATGATAAAGAAACAGATCGCGGAGGTGGTGGCGGGGATTGCGGCAATAAAGTATGATGAAGGCTCCCGGTTCACCGTCAAACAAATGGAAAAATCCAAGAAAAGCCTTGAAGCCAAGCTGAAAAAGCTGAACGACCAAAGCCGCAAAGATGATGTAGTTACCTTTGAGGAACTCGGCGTTGATCGTCTGTTTATCGACGAGGCGGATTTGTTTAAGAACCTGTATCTATACACCAAAATGCGGAATGTGGGCGGTATTTCGCAGACGGAGGCGTTAAAGGCTTCCGATTTGTTTATGAAATGTCGCTATCTGGATGAGTTGACCAATTATAAGGGCGTGATATTTGCTACGGGAACACCTGTAAGCAATTCGATGTGCGAGATGTATACCATGCAGCGATACTTGCAGTATCAAACGCTGGATGAACTGGAACTGACCCATTTTGATTCATGGGCGGCACAGTTTGGGGAAACAACCTGTTCTATGGAATTAAAGCCGGAGGGTACGGGATTCCAACAGAAAACGCGGTTTTCTAGTTTCCATAATCTCCCGGAACTGATGGCAGTTTTCAAGGAAGTGGCGGATATTCAGACCGCCGATATGCTCCATCTTCCCGTACCGAAAGCTAACTATGAAACAGTTGTCTGCAAGCCCAGCGAAATGCAGAAGAAAATGGTTTTGTCCTTTGCCGCGCGCGCCGACGCGGTGCGAAACGGCGCGGTTGATTCCACCGTGGACAACATGCTACTCATTACCAACGATGGGCGCAAGCTGGCGCTGGATCAACGTCTGCTCAACCCCATGCTTCCCGATTTTGAAGGCAGCAAGGTCAATGTCTGCGCGGATAACGTCTATCGGATTTGGGAAGAAACCAAGGAACAGCGTTTGACCCAGCTTATATTCTGCGATTTATCCACCCCGGGGAAAAAGAAGATAGAAGTGCAAGAGAATGATGACGGTACGTTTGTTGTGGCAGATTTTCAAAATGTCTATGAGGATTTGCGGAACAAGCTGCTTGACCGTGGGATTCCCAACGAAGAAATCGCCTTTGTGCATGAAGCGAATAATGAAACTCAGAAAAAGGAACTGTTTTCTAAAGTACGGCGGGGAAAAATCCGGGTGCTGTTCGGTTCCACACCGAGAATGGGCGCGGGGACGAACGTACAGGATAAGCTCATCGCTTTGCACGACTTAGATTGCCCGTGGCGGCCCCGCGATTTGGAACAGCGAAGCGGGCGGATTATCCGGCAAGGCAATCAAAATGAGGAAGTACAGATTTACCGGTATGTGACGGAAGGAACATTTGACAGCTATCTTTATCAGATGGTAGAAAATAAGCAGCGTTTCATCTCACAGGTTTTTACCTCAAAATCTCCCGCCCGCGTCATGCAGGAGATCGATGACGCAGTGCTGTCCTACAATGAAATCAAAGCCCTTGCTACCGGCAACCCCATGATTATCGAACATGCCAATTTGGAAAGCGAAGTGAGCAAGCTGAAAATGCTCAACGCCAGCCATTTGAACCAGAAGTACGAACTGGAGGATAAAGTCCTCAAATACTACCCGCAGGAGATCAAACGGTTAAACGAGCGTATTTCCGGTTATACCGCCGATATTGCGAGGCGGGAGGAAAACACACCGGCTAAAAAAGAAGATTTCCCGCCTATGCAGATTCACGGGACAGTCTACACCGAAAAGGCCGAAGCTGGCAAGGCGCTGATTGAAGCCTGTAAACAGCTTACCAATCTCGATTCGGTTTCCATCGGTTCTTACCGGGGCTTTGAAATGCAGATTTTCTATGGGGTGTTTTCCAAGGAATATCAAGTGTCCTTAAAGGGACAGCTTACCCACACCGTTTCCCTTGGCACAGACATTCGCGGAAACATTACCCGGTTGGATAATGCGCTGCACAGTTTGGAAGAACGATTGCAGGAAGACCGCGACAGGCTGGAAAATACCAAAACCCAAATGGAAGCCGCCAAAGCGGACGCAGAAAAGCCCTTCCCACGGGAACAGGAGCTTCAGGAAAAATCCAAACGACTGGCGGAACTTACCAAACTCTTAAAAATGGACGAGAAAGACCGGGAACTGCTGGACAGCGCCCCCGATGAAGGCGACGAACGGTCAGAACGGAAGGCCGTGGGGCTGGAACGCTGATTCCCTGTGCCGATTGGAGCAATCCAATCGGCCTTTTACATATCCGAAGAATACAGCCCCCCTTTACATAGCTGGTTGCCCCATACAGGCGGCTACTTTATGGCTATGGAAAGGGGGATTTCTTTTTATGCCTTTTTACGATCCTGATGTGGTGGCGGAAGCCAAAAAGCTGGATTTATTGACCTATCTGCAAAACTACGAACCGCAGGAGCTTGTCCATGTATCCGGCAATGTTTACTGCACCAAAGCCCATGACAGCCTGCGGATTTCCAACGGAAAATGGTGTTGGTTTTCACAGGGAATCGGCGGCAGATCAGCGCTGGATTATCTCATCAAAGTAAATGGGTATTCTTTCCTTGAAGCAATGGAACGAATCGTAGGACAGGCGGCTGCAAAGCCGCCTGTTTTCATGCCCGGACAAATCGAAGAAAAGCCTAAAACGCTGCTGCTACCGGAGAAATACCGTTATGCCGAATATGCCGCTTCCTACTTGGAAAAGCGAGGGATTGCATGGGAACTGATTTCCTTTTGTATTTCCACCGGGCGGCTGTACGAAAGCTATCCCTACCATAACGCGGTGTTTGTGGGATTCGATAAACAGGGCAAGGCTCGGTTTGCCTGCCAGCGCGGAATTACAAACGCCCGTTTTCACGGTGATGTTAGTGGCAGCGACAAGCACTATTCGTTTGCCTTGCCGGTAAATCCCAAAAGCAGCACGGTACACCTGTTTGAATCCGCGATTGATCTGCTCTCCTATGCGACCCTGTGCCAGCTGGAGGGCGGCGACTGGCGGCAGCTTAATCTTCTCTCTTTAGCCGGTGTATATCGACCGAAAGAAAAAATAGAAGAAAGCAAGCTGCCCGCCGCCCTTACCCAATATCTGGAGGACTACCCGCAGATTAAAACCGTCACTCTCCATCTCGATAACGACGGCCCCGGCAGGCTGGCGGCAAAGGCGATTGAAACCGTTTTGCCAAAGGAGTACGAAGTCAAAAACCGTCCCCCAACCTGGGGCAAAGATGTGAACGACTATCTTTGCCACCGGCTGGGGATTCCCATTCAAAAGCCCAAGGAAAGGACGAAAGAACGATGAAAGAATACGACGTTACCATTACCGAAACGCTGAAAACTGGAGGGATTGTATATGAAAGAATTTAATATTGCGGTTCATGTTTCATCGGACAGGAAGTTTAAGGTGTATGCAGATTCCCGCGAGGAAGCCCGCGCACTGGTCAGCGGCCTTCTGGAATACAGCGATCTTTTGACAAACCGCCGCATAGACACGGAAGAAGTAACCATCACCTGTGAGGAATCGCAGCCGGAAACAGGGCGCGCGCCGATGGAAAGGCTGCTCGAAAACCTTTCCCTGTTTTGCGAAGCACAGGGCTGCGCCCCGGAGGAAATCAAAAAAATGATAGAAGAACTTTGTTGGGACAGGGAAATCGACCCGGCATTGTATCTGGATTTTCGCCCTATCTGCGCCTTTGAAACAGAAGGCGGTGACGGCCTGCTTCCCCCATACCGCCACCAGCAGCTATTCGGTAAAAACGGCTGCCTTCTGGATTCGGCTATGCAGGAATACAGCAGTTCCCTCAGCGACATTACCCAAAGCTATGAGATTTGGCTGCTGGAGGATATGACGCTGGCTGTTACCTTCTGCTGTGAAATGGCAGTAGAAAATGGGGATGGATACCGGGAAAACGCAGCCTACCGTCACCTCGTTTCCGAAAGCTACGCTTCTCTTACCGGAGAATTTTATGCGGACGATTTTTTGGAGGCCGTATCCGACCGGATTTTGGAAGCGCGCTGCATGGACTGAATTGTTTTTGGACTGTGTGGGATTCCCCGGAGGGGAATGGAATGGATATGTACCAGCAAGCATCGCCTTTTGGGTACAAAAGGCAGCTTGTCAGGGGCATACCCCCTGAAACCCCGGCATAGAAAGGAAACTTCTGTATGGATTGCCAACAGAAAAGACCCCCGCAGAAATTTCCTGCGGGGGTTCTGTACCGGCCTTTGTCATTTGATTTCCTGCTCAAGACTATCGAACTCGGCTGTACTGAAAAACTGGCCGAGTGTGATTTCTAGTCCATCGCATATTTTCTTAATGGTAACGACTTCCGGGCTTTTACTCTTGTCACCAAGAATACTGTAAACCGTAGTTTTATCAAGGCCGCAGAGCATAGCGAGCGAATACGGCGTAATCTCCCTTTCGCTGCATAACTGCAAAATGCGGTTGGCAATAACTTCTTTCAGCGTCATATCAATTCTCCTGCGGTGGGATATATTATACTTTTATTATGCCCAACCGGGAATTGGTGTGAGTGGGACTTGTCCCTCTATCCGGCACGTGATATAATGGGATACATCCCACTAAAGAAGGAGGATAGAAAAAATGATGAAGTTCTATACAACGCGGCGAATGGACGAACTCGGGCGCATTGTGTTGCCAATGGAGGTACGTAGCGCATTGGATTGGGATTTGGAAACACCTTTAGATATTTATTATGATACCGATACCGGCGAAGTAGGTTTGAAATCCCATGAAAATCATTGTATCCACTGTGGAACAACACAGGATTTGCTAACATTCCAAAACCAGTATATTTGCCGTGCGTGTCAAAAGAAAATTGCGGAACTTTCCGCCGAATAGGCTGGATTTGTTCCACAGGGAAAAGCGGGAATTGCTTTGTAAGCAATTCCCGCTTTTCTCATTCACTGTGTCCGAAAGGAGGCACCCATGAACAGCAGAAATATTGAAATCAAGGTGCGGCTGAACCGAAAGGAATCAGAAGCCTTAAACAAGCGTGTAAAGAAAAGCCGGATTTCCCGCGAGGCGTACCTTCGTCATCTCATCAACGGGGTTGTGCCGCAGGACGCTCCCCCGCCGGAATACTTCGATTTTATGCGAGAACTGCACCGGGTCGGCAATAACCTCAATCAGATTGCACAGAAAGCCCATGTGCTGAACGTGATCGACGCGCCGCGCTATGACGCGGCGGCGCGCCAGATTGAAACCCTGATCCGGGAAATTACCAAGGCGGTTATCCTGCCCCGCCCACTGGCGTAAACGATCATGGCGGTAACGTCGATCTGGCGGGTGCATGGCTGGCTGGGCAAGCTGGTGCTTTATGTAGAAAACCCTGAGAAAACCGAAAACCCCGGTTTCTTTCAAAAACCGGATATGACGGACAAGGAAACGCAAAGTCTTTCCGACGTGATCGAATACGCGATACAGGAGGAAAAAACCGGAAAGATGGAAGCCGACGACGAGGGCGCGGAAATCATGCAGCGTTTTGTGTCCGGGGTAAACTGTACCCCCGCCACTGCCCGTGATGAAATGATCGCTGTTAAAAAACGATTTGGCAAGGAAGGTGGCGTGGTTGCGTACCACGGCTATCAATCCTTTGCCCCAAATGAAGCCACCCCGGAAATGGCGCATGAAATCGGTGTGCGTCTTGCGAAAGTGCTTTGGGGCGAAAAATATCAGGTGTTGGTCGCGACCCATTTAGACAAAGAAAACCACCTTCACAACCATTTTGTTGTCAACACGGTTTCTTTTGTGGACGGAATCAAATACCACCGCACCGAGAAAGATTACTTTGATATGCAGAGGGAATCCGACCGGCTGTGTCGGGAGTACGGCCTTTCCGTCATTGAAAACCCGCAGCGCGGGAAATCCAAGCATTACGGGGAATGGCGGGCGGAACAGGAAGGCCGCCCCACATGGCGCGGCCTGATAAAGAACGATGTGGATACTGCCATTCGCCGTTCCATGACGGAGAGGCAGTTTTTTCACTTTCTCGGGGAAATGGGCTATGAAATCAAGACCGGCAAGGACATTTCGGTGCGCCCACAAGGAAAGGAACGGTTTTTCCGGCTTGCCCGGAATTTGGGCGAGGGATATACCGTCGAAGGAATCCGCAGGCGGATTCTTGCACAACGCCGCCCCGAACGCCCCGCGCCAAGGTCGGAAGGAAAACGCTTTAGGCTGAAAGGCAGCTTGACCAAAGCGAAAAAGATAACGGGCTTCCGCGCCCTGTATTTCCACTACTGCTATTTGCTGGGGATTTTTCCAAAGCGCAGGCGGCAGCACCGGCAGCTTCCGTTCTCCTGCCGGGAGGATTTAATCCGGGCAAAAGAGCTTTCCGACGAAGTGCGGCTGGTGGTAAAGCACCATATCGACACGCCGGAACAGCTTTCCGTCTATCAAGCGGGCGTGGAAGCTGAAATTCAGAAAACGGCGGCAGCCCGGAAACAGCTATATAAAAAGCTGCGCACCAAAGCGGTGCAGGCCGATCCGCAGCAGCAGGAGGAAATCAAAGACGGGATTGCCGGTTTTACCGGGAAGCTGAAAAAGCTGCGGCGGGAAGCCAAGCTGTGCGAGGATATTGCCATGCGTTCGGCCCAAATCCGAGAAAAAGTGGAAGCTGTCCGCAAAGAGGAAAAAATCGGAAAAAAGGAACAGCGCCGCCCCGACTGGCAGAAAGGCCAGTGACCGGAGGCGCTGGGTATTCCCTCATACGAGAGGAGATGAGATGATATGAACTATGCAGGCGACGCGGCGGAACAGATCGTCCGCATGAGCCTTGAAGGGGCGGAGTTCGCCTTGAAAATCACCGGTTCGGCGGCGAAAAATATTGCCGCCGCCCTGTACGCGGTTTTGAAGGAACAGAAAAAAACCAAAGGGAAAGCCCGGGTACAGTCCATGCTTCGGGAAAACCGTTCCACGACCATTTACACGGTAAAAAAAGAGGACTGCCCGGAATTTGCAAAGCAGGCTAAAAAATACGGGATTCTCTATGCCCCTATCCCCGTCCGGAAAAAAGATGAATCTATCGACATTATGGTATTCGAGGACGACGCGGGACGGGCAAACCGCATTGTAGAGAAATTCAACCTTACGGCGGAGAACACCGCTTCCATCAGGAGCGAGGTCGGAAAATCCAGAGAACCGCGCGGGAGTGCTCAGGCACCGCCTGAGCAGGCCGCACCCGAAAAGAGCGCGGAGGATAAGCTGCTGGACGAGATGTTGGAAAAACCGGCCCAAACGGAAAAGAGCCAGCCGGATAATCCGGCAGCAAAGCAATCCGATTCTTTTGGGAAAGCGGCGGAAAAATCCCGTCCGTCCGCGCCTACCTCAGAGAACAACAGCAGACCCGCAGAGGGTACTTCTGAACCGCAGAAGAAATCTGTCCGCGAGGAGCTGCGGGAGATTCAGGCGGCGAGGAAGCAGGAAGCGGAAACACTTAGCCGGGAGGAACAGGCCGCGCCCAAAAAGACGGCGCAGAAAACGTCCCAGCATAAGCCGCCGCAGCGAAAAAAAGCAAAATCAAAGGAGAGGTAAACGGCTATGAGCAATTTTGACGATATTTTCAACCAGCCTGCCGCCCAGCCGGAGACAGAAGCCACAATGCAGGAAAAACCGCAGAGAAAACGGGAATGGTGGCAGATCAAAGAAGAAAAACAGCGCCGGGAAGCCTATGCCACGCTGGACAGGATTTTCACCGAATTTTCGGAGGGCAAGGGCGATGTGCAGGGGTATCTCGACACTCACGGGCGTTTTAACCGCTATTCCGCCCGGAACGCCTTGCTGATCCACGAGAAGTGCCCCGGTGCCAAACAAATCGGGAACTACCGGTATTGGGAAAAACAGGGCGTGGAAATCCTAAAAACCGAAAGGAATAACCCCATTGTTATTCTGGAGCCGGGAAACACCTACCGGCGCAAGGACGGGACAATGGGACAGAATTACTACGCCAAAGAAGTTTACGACATTTCCCAAACCACCGCGCGGGGACAGGAACAGCCCATCGTTGCACTGGACGAACGCCTTTTGCTGAAGTCCCTGATTCACAAATCCCCCGCCGCTATCCAAGTGGCAGAGCAGCTTCCCGATGGGCGGCGCGGCGCATTGTACCAGCCGGAGCAAAATACGATTCTTGTGGAAAAGGGTATGGACGCTGCGGACATTTTTCGGTGCGTATCGCAAGAACTGGCAAAGGCACAGCTTATGGCCGTCAACCCGGAACAGTCCCTCACAGACTGCGGAAACAAAGCCTTTTGCGTGTCGTATATGCTGTGCCGGAAATACGGGATTGACACGCGGGACAGCTACGATTGCAGCAAGCTGGGCGGGATTTTCGCCGGGAAAGAGATTGACAATATCAAGACGGATTTGGGCGATATGGAAAACGCGATGAGCGCCATCAATTCCCGCATGGCCAAGGCGCTGTATCCGGGAAAAGACAAAAGCAGCCGCACTGAAAACGAACGGTAAGGGGGACTTGAAATGAAAAGACAGGAAAAAGTGGTTTTGACCCTTGACCCATACGAACACGGTATCATGATACGTGCCCTTAACGAACTGCGGAACGATATGCTGGAGGAACGGCGCGACCCCGGCGCGGTGGAGGACGTACTCTTAAAAACCATAGACGCCCCGCCCAAGAAAGGAAAGTGGCGCGATGAAGCCAGATAACAAAACAGGCGGTATCTGGATTTATGCGCTCGGCTTGATTCCCGTGGTATGGCTGGCGCTGCTGATTGCACCAGCCCTTTCCGGCGGGCTTTCCGCAGTTGTGGAATATTTTCCTTCCGCAATCAACACCCCCTTTGTAATCCATTGGTGCGGGGACAGCGTAAAAGCTGTCCTCATTTTTATCGCCGCCTATGGCATGGGGATCGGGATTTATCTCTCCACCCGCCGCAATTACCGAAGGGGCGAGGAACACGGTTCGGCAAAATGGGGCGACGCCAGAGCCGTGAACAAAAAATACCGGGCAAAAAATCCGGCGGAAAACAAAATCCTCACGCAGCATGTCAGGATGAGTTTGGACGGTAAAAAACACCGCCGCAACCTGAATACCGTCGTGATCGGGGGAAGCGGTGCGGGAAAAACGCGATTTTACGCCAAACCCAACTTATGTCAGGCCAATACCAGCTTTGTGGTGCTTGACCCCAAGGGGGAATTAGTCCGCGATACCGGTTTCCTTTTGGAGAAAAAGGGATATGAAGTGCGGGTATTGGATTTGCTGAATATGAGCCGGAGCCATTGTTATAATCCCTTTGTCTATTTACGGGACGATAACGACGTACAGCGTTTGGTGACGAATCTGTTTAAGGCGACCACTCCGAAAGGGAGCCAATCCCAAGACCCGTTTTGGGATACGGCGGCAAGTATGCTGCTTCTATCTTTGGTGTTCTACCTGAAATATGAAGCCCCGCCTGATGAGCAGAATTTTCCGATGGTCATGGAAATGCTGCGGGCGGCGGAAGTGCGGGAGGACGACGACAGCTATCAATCGCCTTTGGACGAACTGTTTGAACGGCTGGAAATGCGGAACCCCAACCATATCGCCGTGAAATATTACAAGGATTACCGTTCTGGCAGTGCCAAAACGTTGAAATCCATCCAGATCACGCTTGCGGCAAGGCTGGAAAAATTCAACCTATCTTCCCTTGCGGCTTTGACGGCAACCGATGAACTGGATTTGCCCAGCTTGGGAGAGAAAAAAGTGGCGCTGTTCGCGCTCATACCGGACAACGACACCAGCTTTAATTTCCTTGTCAGCATTTTCTACACGCAGATTTTCCAGCAGCTTTTCTACCTTGCCGATCACAAATACGGCGGAAGTTTGCCTGTTCCGGTGCATTTTGTCATGGACGAATTTTCCAACGTGTCCCTGCCTGACGACTTTTCCAAAATTCTAGCCGTCATGCGTTCGAGATCGGTATTTGTATCCATTATCCTGCAAAATATATCGGCTCTCAAAGCCCTGTTTGAAAAGGAATGGGAAAGCATACTCGGTAACTGCGACCAGCTTGTTTACCTTGGAGGCAACGAAACCAGCACCCACAAGCTGATTTCCGAAAGCTATCTCGGAAAATCCACCCTATGGCTGGACACCTACGGCAAAAGCACCGGGCATTCCGGAAGCTATTCGACCAACAACCAGATTACCGGGCGCGAACTGTTAATGCCGGACGAAGTGCGTATGCTGGATAACCGCTACGCGCTTCTTTTTATTCGCGGCGAACGCCCGGTTATGGACGAAAAATTTGAAATCCTAAAGCACCCGAATGTGGCGCTTACGACGGACGGGAAGGCCGCACCCTACCAGCACGGCGGGACGGAAAACGCTGTGGCAAGCCTGTCATTTACGGACGGCAGCCTTTCTCATGATTCCACAGACGAGTTAGCGGCTTCTGATTTATCTATCCTGTCCGACGAGGATATTGCAGCTATTTTCCACATGAACAAGGAGGACGAGCAAAATGAAATTTCCGAATAAGAAGAATCATAAGGAAACCCAAAGCCTGCCGATGGGGCGAAAGAGCCGAAATGCTTTTGCCATATATGTGGCGGTGGTACTGATGTTTTGCTGTTTTACGACTACGGCCTTTGCCGCTAACGACCCTTTGACCGTCGTAAACAATTTGAGTGATTTTATTTTCGGCCTTATCCGCGCCATCGGACTGATTTTGTTAGGTTTCGGTATTGTTCAGATTGGCCTGTCACTCAAAAGCCATGACCCGAGCCAGCGCGCGAATGGTTTCCTCACCTTGGCCGGGGGCATCGTCATCACATTTGCCAAAGAAATCCTTACCCTGATTACCAATTGATTCAATCGGTGGTTTGGGGGCGGGCCGGTGGCGCGGCCTGTCCCCTCATCTGCCGGAAAGGAGGGATTTTTATTGAGTGGTAACTGGATTGTTCAAAACCTGGAAAACGCCCTGAACACATGGAATCAGAAATTATCGGAAATCTGGCAGCTTATCACCCAAAGCCCAGATCAGTTCAAGGGCGGTGCGATTTGGAAGGTAATCGTCGATATTCACGGCGCGGTACAGGCTATTGGCCTCGCGCTGCTGGTACTGTTTTTCGTGGTGGGCGTGATGAAAACCTGCGGTTCATTCGCAGAAGTCAAAAAACCGGAACACGCCTTAAAGCTGTTTATCCGATTTGCCTTGGCAAAAGGCGTTGTGACCTATGGCCTCAATCTGATGATCGCCCTTTTCCAGATCGTGCAGGGGCTTGTTTCCACGATTATGGTTGCCGCAGGCTTCGGCTCGGCACAGAAAACAGTATTGCCGCAGGAGATTGTCAAGGCCATAGAAAGCTGCGGATTTCTGGATTCCATTCCGCTATGGGCGGTTACGCTGATCGGCGGGCTATTCATTACGGTTCTCAGCTTTATTATGATTATGTCGGTTTACGGGCGTTTTTTTCGCTTGTATATCTACACCGCCATCGCCCCTGTGCCGCTTTCCACCTTTGCGGGGGAGCCGACGCAGAACGTGGGGAAAAGTTTCCTGAAATCCTATGCGGCGGTCTGTCTGGAAAGTGCTGTTATCGTGCTGGCCTGCATTATCTTCTCCCTGTTTGCTTCTTCGCCGCCTGCCGTTGACCCCAACGCTGCGGCGGTGACGCAGGTTTGGAGCTATGTGGGGGAATTGATTTTTAACATGTTGATTTTGGTTGGTTCTGTAAAAATGGCAGACCGCGTGATTCGCGAAATGATGGGCTTATAGCCAGGAGGTTTTTTATGAATGAACAAAAACAGACAAGCAGCTTTGAAGAATGGAACAGGCCCCTTAATGAAATCAGGGAAGATCTGTTTTTTCGTGCTGATAACTTTCAAAACGAGCCGTGGTATAACGACTTTGAAATGTATCTGCGGATTGGTGTTTGTCAGCCGCAGCCAGAACACATTTTGGAGGTAAGAAAAGCCTTAAAAATCATGGGTTATCCTACCCATGTCACCGAGCATGACGGAAAGTTGTTGCTTGCTCCCGGCGAGATCAGAAACAGCGTTAGAAAACAGGACAGGGAGCGTTGAATTTACAAATTGGTTTCTTAAGTAATCAGAAATTTTGAAAGGAAGATACAACTATGATAAATAACAAACCAATCAAAAGCGACGATCCACAGGCAGTTGAAAAGCTGAACGCCAAACTGGAAGCCTGCCAGAAACAGCATGATTTCATGAAATCAGTCAACAGCTATTACCGAAAAAACGGTACGGTTGTTGGGTATCCGGGGATAGTAGAAAGTCAGGCCAAAGCCATCGACGATAAAATTCAGAACGGGAGGTATTGGGATTTACCATTCCCTTCCTATACTTTACAGGGAAGCAATCAGGAAATCCGACGGTTAAAGCAGCGAATTGCAGAACTGACGCATAATCGTGAAGTAGGCTTTGTAGGTTGGAATTTTGAAGGTGGCAAAGCAGTTGCAAATCGGGAGAATCACCGTTTACAGCTTCTCTTTGATGAAAAACCGGACGAAACACGTCGTATAGAACTAAAGCGGAATGGATTTCGTTGGTCGCCGTCAGAACAGGCATGGCAAAGGCTGCTTAACGATTCAGCCATATATTCTTCTGCACGGATTGATTTTTTGAAACCCTTAAACGGGAAATCACCAGTGGAGATTCAGCCGAAAGTTGCCCGCAAGCAGGAACAGGAGCGTTGAAGTTATGGGGTCGAATACAAGAATCTATCACCGTTTTACCGGCTATACGCTGGAGGATTGTGCCTGTTGCTACTGCCTTCATTATGGCGGCAAGCGGAAAGGCTGTATGGTGCAATACTGCTGTTGCCTGAAAGAACGCTTACAGGCGATGACGCAGGAAATCAAAGAACGACGGAGGGATTTCAGTTGATGAGCAAAGAAAAGCTGTTAAGGCTTGCCGAACGCGCTTTGAAACGCACGAAATATTATCAAAATATCCGGGAACTGGACGTGCCGGATTCCGAAAATTACAAAATCGACTATCTTCTGATTAAGGGCGGGAAATCCGCCCCGGAAGATGTGATCGCCTATGCGTCCTATGAGGACGAAATGCTGCGTTTCCGGCCACTGGAGGAAAAGGACAAACCGTTTTGGGATAGCAGCGTCAAGTTTGATACGGAAATAGACCTCTTTCAATATTTGGAGGAAGGCTATTCACTGGCTGGAATGTCACTGGACTGCCATTACTGTGTATGGTCGGATATTGCGGAAAACCACTGTGAATATCAGTCGCAGAACGGTATGCAGAAATATCTCGATTACTGCAAGCGCAACGGCGTTACCAAAGACCGGCTGGAAAGGGAAATCGGCTACGACATCATGGACGTGATGACCCTTTGTGACCGAGAAGCCGCTAAAGCCGCGCCGGAAAAGAAACCCAGGGATATTGAACGATAACGGGAGGTGTTTTATATGGAAGTCAAAATCAACCGTGAAATCCGCAACTATACCGAATCCATGTTTTTCGGATTGAATATGCGGCAGTTTATCTTCTCTGTTCTGGCCTGCGGCGTTGCCGTGGGCCTTTACTTTATCCTGCGCCCGTATTTCGGGATTGAAACCCTGTCGTGGGCGTGTATTCTCGGCGCAGCCCCCTTTGCCGCCCTTGGTTTCCTGACCTATCACGGCATGACCGCCGAGCAGTTTATTTGGGCGTGGCTGCGCTCCGAAATCATCGAGCCGAAGGAAATCCGATTTGAATCCGCAAACCTGTATTACGAAGCCCTGAAAGATACCATTGAAAGCCGCGAAAAGGCAGCGCACGGCAAGGAAAAATGCAACGGCGGAAAGGAGGGATAATATGATTAAAACCCTGAAAAATCTGTTCAAACAGGATAAGGAACGATACGCCGTCCCCCGAAAAGTGCAGGACGTGATTCCTGTTCGCCGAATCTGGAAGGACGGTATTTTTATGACCGGCAATAAATTTGCCAAGACCTATAAATTTACGGACATCAATTACCTTGTCGCCAGCCGCGAGGACAAGGAAAGTATGTTTTTAACCTATTCGGAACTGCTCAACAGTCTTGATTCCGGCGCAACTACCAAGATCACCATTAACAACCGGCGCTTGAATAAGGCAAACTTCGAGCAGTCCATTCTCATGCCCATGCACGGGGATTTCCGGGACAAATACCGCAGGGAATACAACCAAATGCTGCTGGACAAGGCCACCGGTGCCAATGGAATTACGCAGGAAAAGTATCTGACCATTTCCGTCAACAAGAAGGATATTGAAGAAGCGCGGGCATATTTTGTCCGTGTAGGAGCCGACCTTATTTCCCATTTCGCTGCTCTCGGTTCCAAATGCACCGAACTAAACGTGGAGGAACGGCTGCGGATTCTGCACGATTTCTACCGGCAGGGCGAGGAAGCCTATTTCCGCTTTGACCCGCAGGACATGATGAAAAAGGGACATGATTTCCGCGACTATATCTGCCCGGACTCCATCGAGAAAAACAGCGACTACCTGAAGCTGGGCGAAAAGTATTGCCGGGTACTGTTCCTGAAAGATTACGCTTCGTATATCAAGGACAGCATGGTGACGGAACTCACAGATTTTAACCGCAATATGATGTTGTCGATTGACGTGGTTCCCGTCCCCACCGACGAAGCGGTGCGGGAAGTGGAAAACAGACTGTTGGGCGTCGAAACGAATATAACGAATTGGCAAAGACGGCAAAATTCCAATAATAACTTTTCGGCGGTGATTCCCTACGACATGGAACTCCAGCGCAAGGAATCCAAAGAGTTTTTGGATGACCTTACCACCCGAGATCAGCGCATGATGTTCGGCCTAATTACAATGGTGCTTTGCGCCGACAGCAAGGAGGAGCTTGACAGCGATACGGAAGCGGTGCTTTCGGTTGCCCGCAAGCACATGTGCCAGCTTGCCGTATTGAAATACCAGCAGCTTGACGGGCTGAATACCGTGCTTCCCATCGGCGCACGGAAGATCAATGCCTTCCGCACCCTTACCACCGAATCCCTTGCCGTATTTATGCCGTTCAAAGTACAGGAGATTCAAGACCGGGGCGGGATTTATTTCGGAGAAAATGCCATTTCCCACAATCTCATCATGTGCAACAAGGCGAATCTTTTGAACCAGTCGGCTTTCCTGCTGGGCGTTCCCGGATCGGGGAAATCCTTCAGCGCGAAAGAACTCATCGCGTTTCTGATTCTGAATACTGATGAGGACGTACTGGTATGCGACCCGGAAAATGAGTTCGGTCCCCTTGCCGAAGCGTTGGGGCGGGATACGGCAACGGTCGTCCACATGACGGCAGGCGGAAAAGACCGCTTAAACGCCATGTATATGGTGGAAGGCTACGGCGAACACAACGCCATCGTCGAGAAATCCCAATTTATTATGTCCCTTGTGGAGCAGATCGACAAGGAAGGCGTTGGCCCGCAGCAGAAATCCATCATTGACCGTTGTACGGCGCTGGTGTATCAGGAAGCGGCGGTAAGTGGAAAAACTGCTACTCTTTGCGATTTGCGGGAGAAGATTTTGCAGCAGCCGGAGAAAAAGGCAAAAGAAATCGCCCTTTCTATGGAATTGTTTACAACCGGTTCCCTTGATATTTTCGGAAGGGAAAGCACCGTAGACCTTGACAAGCGGATTGTAGTATTCGATATTCACAGCCTCGGTTCCCAGCTAAAGCCTACCGGCCTTCTGGTTATTACCGATACGATCTTAAACCGCGTTACCCTGAACTGGAAGCGCGGCAAGCGCACCCATGTTTTTATCGACGAATTTCATGTCGTTTTTGAATCCGAGCAAAGCGGTATCTTTTTCAATTCCGCATGGCGGCAGTTTAGAAAGCGCGGCGCATATCCAACCGCAATTACGCAGAATGTGGAGTATCTTCTGGATTCTGTGCAGGCCAGCACCATGCTCAGTAACTCGGAATTTGTGGTCATGCTCAATCAGGCTGCTTCCGACCGCGCGAAGCTGGCAAAACTTTTGAATATTTCCGACGAACAGATGAGCTATGTTACCAATGCGGACGCTGGCTGCGGCCTTATCAAGTATGGCAGCGCCCTTGTCCCCTTTATCAACCGTTTCCCCAAGAATACGAAATTATATCAGCTTATGACGACCAAGCCCGGCGAGGGTGTGTTTGGAGGTGCTGTAAATGGAAACAATCAGTTTGAATGTCCACCCGCAGATTCTTGATTTATATGAGGTGCTGGAACAAAACGGGCTGCACAAACAAAAGGAAGAAGTGCAATCCCTTGTGGAATATATCGAGAACATGGAATACAACCTGTCCGTGATGATGAGCGCGATTCACGAAATGCACACAGAGGTCAATCGCCTGCATGACAAGGGAATCCGCGCCCAGTGTGCCAAAATCGTTTCCAAGGTGGAAGATAAGGCACAGCAGGCAAAGACGATGGTTTCCGTCGCCAAAGTGAAAATGATCCAGTCTGCCGAAAATGCGATGAAGGCATTTCGGGAAAAGGGAAAAACCGCTTTGGTGCAAGCGGTACAGGCCATGCGGATTCCTTCTGTCCTGTCCTGCATGAAAAATGGCCTTTCCCATGTGGCGCAGTTTGCCCGCCAGAGTGCGGAGAAATTAAATGGACTGCGGGAACAAATTCACGAGGCGGGCGGCTATGTAAAAAATGCCGGGCGCGCCCTTTCGGGGAAAACGCCTGTGGAATCAAAAAAGCTGCAAGCGGACAAGGGGCTGCTTGCCAAGGTGCGGAACAGTTTGGAATCGTTCTGCACAGTGCTTTCCCAAATGGAGCGCGGCGCTGATCGACTGCTGGAAAAAATCCAGCCGGAAAAGGAACCGGGAGAATTAAAGCAGTCTGTAAAATCGGAACTGCGGCAGTTAAAGGCCGAACATTCCACGCAGGACAGAGAGCCGGTTGCCAAAGAGCAGGTGCGATAAGCGGAACAACAGATGATAGCGGGGGCGGCGTTTTGTGCCGTCCCCTTTCCTTTTTAACGGAAGGAGGTCGATAGGCGTGCCGAATATTAAAATCAGAAATATTGTGAAAGGCACGGTGAAAACCATTGATAAATCCGCGACCGCCGCCCAGAGAATGAAAAATGCTTTTATCCGTACCAAGGAAAAAGCGGAACAGAGCGCCGCGCCGCAGGAAAATTCGCCGCATGAATATGCCGCCGACCGTGTTTCAGGCGGTATTGATACAGCGGCGAACAAGGCTATCCGTGAATTTGACCGGCAAGGCCGCAAAGGGATTAAAACCACCAAAGAAAACATTTCCAAGGCAAAGAATTATTTGAAAAATCAGGCGGCTGACCAGCCAAAAAAACAGGCGCAGCGCAAAGCCGCAGAGAGTATCCGTCGAACAGTTGGTAATTCTTCAAAATCTATCAAAACGATAGATCGAGGCGGGAAAACCATTAAGCAAACGGCGAAGTCCACCGCTAAAGGGACGGTAAAGACTGCTCAGAAAACGGTCAAGACGGCAGAACGCACTGCCAAAACTACCATTAAAACTACCCGGCAGGCGGCCAAGGCCGCGCAAAAAACCGCACAGGCTACTGCAAAAGCAGCGAAAGCGGCAGCACAAGCCGCCCGTGCTGCCGCTAAAGCTGCGGTTGCCACGGCAAAGGCGGTCGCGAAGGCGATTGCGTTAGCAGTAAAAGCGATTATCGTCGGGACAAAGGCGTTAATTGCCGCTATTGCCGCTGGGGGCTGGGTAGCAGTGGTGGTTATTCTTGTGATTTGCCTGATTGCCATGATTATCGGCTCCTGCTTTGGGATTTTCTTTTCCAATGAGGATTCGGGAAGTGGCATGACCGTGCAGACCGTGGTACAGGAAATCAATACTGAATACCAAAACAAGCTGGATGAAATCAAGGAATCTCACACCTATGATGTGTTGGAAATGACCGGTTCCCGTGCGGTTTGGAACGACGTATTGGCGGTTTATGCGGTGAAAACGACTAACGGCCCGGGCAACACACAGGAAGTCGCTACGATGGACGACGGAAAAAAGAAGATTCTCACCGATCTATTTTGGGAGATGAACGCTATTTCTTCCAGCACTGATACCAAGACCGAAACAATCATTGAAACCTCTGACGACGGGAACGGGAATATCGTGGAAACGGAAAAGACCGTAACCCGCACCTATCTGTATATCACGGTCACTCACAAGACTGCTAACGAGATGGCGGAAAAATACGGTTTTAACGAGAATCAGAAAAATCAGCTTGCCGAACTGCTGGACGAGGAAAATAACTCCATGTGGACGGAAGTGATCTACGGCATTACCGGCAGTGACGGGGAGATTGTTTCTGTTGCTCTTTCGCAGGTAGGAAACGTCGGCGGGGAACCATTCTGGAGTTGGTACGGTTTTTCAAGCCGGGTAGAATGGTGCGCCTGCTTTGTTTCGTGGTGCGCCGGCCAATGCGGATATATTGAAAACGGTGTTATCCCGAAGTTCGCAGGTTGTATTCAAGGTTCTAATTGGTTTAAAGAACGGGGGATCTGGCAGGATAACAGCTATACCCCGCGTCCCGGAGATATTATCTTTTTCGACTGGGACGACGGAGGACAAGACGGGCTATGCGATCACGTTGGGATTGTCGAAAAAGTGGAAAACGAACGTATTTACACGGTGGAAGGCAATTCCGGCGACGAGTGCAGGCAGAATAGCTATCCGGTGGGATATTATGAGATTTACGGCTTCGGCACCCCGCAGTATTGATCTGCTTTTCTGTCTATGAAAATAGGCGGCTGATAATCAACCGGAGAAAAAAGAAAGGGACGCATGATTGCAGCCAATCATGCGTCCCTTTCCTACATATTTAGTTAAACCTTTTTCAAATACGGCCTATTTCAATGAATGGATTTTCCTTCTCCGGTACAATGGAATTGAAAAGATATTGTATCGGAGGAATGGAAAATGAAAAACAAAATCATTCAGGGAAAGATGATACCGCCGTATGAGGCTGCGTTATGGGACGCGGAGAAAAGCGCGGCGACTATGGAAAAGTACCTGTACCATGTACGGCAGTTTGTTGCTTGTTATGCAGGGAAAAGAATCGACAAAGCACTGATATTGGAATACAAGACAAGGTTGGGTGGAGAATATGCCGTGTCCGGCGCAAATGCGGCGCTGGCGGCAATCAATGGCTTTTTGCGTTTTTGGGGATTGGAAAGCTGTTGTGTCAAGCCTTTCAAAGTTCAGAAACAAATATACCAGCCGGAAGAAAAGGAATTGACCCGTGAAGAATACGTCCGGCTGGTAAAGGCAGCCAAAGAAAAAAACAGCGAGCGCCTTGCGCTGCTGCTGGAAACGATTTGCGCTACCGGAATACGGGTGAGCGAACTAAAATATATCACAGTGGAAGCCCTTTCAAAAGGTAAGGCCGTCGTGACCTGTAAAGGGAAAACAAGAACGGTGTTTTTGCCCCATGAATTGCAAAAGAAACTGCGGCGGTATATTCAAAAACGGGGACTGAAAACCGGCCCAGTGTTTGTTACCCGGACAGGCAAACCATTGAACCGCACGAATATTTGGCGGGAGATGAAAGCGTTGTGTGCGAGAGCGAATGTAGCATCAAGCAAGGTGTTTCCACATTCCCTCCGTCATTTGTTTGCCCGGTGCTTTTACAGCCTCGACCATGACGTGGCAAAGCTGGCGGATATTTTGGGACACTCGAACATTAACACAACAAGAATCTATATTGTCACCACTGGAATCGAACATCGCCGTCAACTTGAACGTCTGCGCCTGGTTATATAAATAAAGAGCAACAGAATAATCATTCTGTTGCTCTATTTAAATAAAATATCAGATTTTTTGCAATTTGTCAATCTTTCCAAAACGGGGACTTTCCGGCTTTTTTCTTCAGATAATAAAAAAACGCATGAAAACAAAACCTCTTTTTCTCGATTTGAAAAAGGGGTTCCTTTTTCTGCACATTTTTTCTGTATGTATGGGGTTTCTGCGGGAGTTTCGGCATTTGAACGGACAGAAAACAACAGAATGATTATTCTGTTGTCTTTCGTCAAAAAGAATCCATACCGTATGTGGTTGAATTGATGTGCAGGGGGAGGGATATATCATACAACTGAAAACAATAACCGATTATGCTATCCGCACATTGCTGTATCTATATGAAAAACGTGAGAGGCCGGTTATCAGTTCGGAGGAGATTTCAGATAAAATGGGGATTCCTGCCAGCTATCTGGTCAAAGTAGCAAGAAAGCTGCGGGACGCAGGATTGATCGAATCCGTACTTGGACAGTTTGGCGGCTACCATATCCGGGAACCAGCAGATACAATCAGCCTCTATGATGTGATACAGGTTACGGAACCACAAAAAATCAACGGCTGTCTTGAATCCGGGGACGGGTGCAGCCGAAACAGCGCCGGAGACTGCTCAGTGCGGCAATTCTACGAGATCATGCAGGAGCAGTGGGATAAAAGCCTGAAAAGCATGACATTGAAGGTGCTGACGGAAAACACGGATCGAGAATGTTTGCTGTCTGTTCTGAAAAAACATGGGCCGCCTGACAGGGAGGAAGCCTCATGAAAGACGAAGAACTGACAGCGGAGGAATTATTGGCAGAAATCGACCGTATTTTGGGAAAGGAAAAAACACCGAAAGAATCCTTTGAAGCAGATCCCCCTGATTATGAAGAACTGATGAAGGAAACGGATCGGGTGCTTTCTGAACTGCATACCCAGGAACCGGAACAAAAGGAAGCCTCGAAACCGGTTATGGAACTTTCCTTTCCTGTGCAGGAAAGTGAACCTTCCGCAGAAACCAATATTGCGGAAACGGAGCAGGAACCGGACAAGCCGGAGCAGCCGAAAAAACACGCTGGGAAATGGATCGGAGATATTGCCTTTTATCTGTTCCTGATCGTGTTAGTGGTGAGCGTAGCGTTTTTGAAGGGCGGAGATAGCGGCGCGCCGAAATCTTTAGCCGGATTCAGTACGTTTACCGTATTAACCGGCTCTATGCAGGACGAAATTCCCCAGGGTTCTTTGGTGATTACCCAGCAGACCGATCCCAGGGAATTAAAAATCGGGGACGACATTACCTATTTATCCAGCCCGACTACGACGGTAACACACCGGATTGTCGGGATTATTGAGAATTATAAAGATACCGGGCAAAGGGCGTTTGAAACGCAGGGAATTATGAACGCAAAACCGGACGAACAGCCTGTACCTGCCGGAAATGTAGTGGGAAAAGTCATTTTTCACAGCTATGCGTTGGGGCAGGCGTTCACCGTTCTGTCAGAACACTGGCTGGTTTTCCTGATTCTGCTGGTTCTGACAGTGGCGCTCATCAAGACATTGAAAATCGTCTTTCGCCGGGATCACTCAAAAAATGAGAAAAGGAAGGAAGATTTATGAGTTGGCCAAAATCAAAAGACAGGCGCAGACCGATTGCGGCTGGAATTTCCCTGGTACTCATAGCGGCAATTATGCTGACTGGCACCTTTGCATGGCAGAGTATCAGCCAGAACGTAGTGAATGAGGTTGGTGTAAAAGGGCTGAATGTAGGCGGCCGCCTTCACGACGATTTCAACGGGGAAAATAAAGATATTTATGTGGAGAATTTCGGGAATGAACCAATTCTGGCCCGTGTCCGGCTGGACGAATACATGGAAATCGGAGCCGGTGCAGGATTGAAAGCAGATAAAGAAGGAAAAAATAAAGCGGAACCAGTTGTTGAAGGTACGGACATAGATGATGTCGCTACTTGGACAACTCATGTCCCGGTTGCAGAAAATGTTTCGGACTGTGACACAGAAGGTCGCGAGCTACATACATATTTTGACTGGGAGATGGGCGGTTCCACTATTTTCATGCCCACGTTTAATAAGAACAAGGACAGCTTGAAATCAGACGTCAACGGTACGTTTGCCGGGCCGGACGGCGACCCTTCCACAAAAGAAGACCGGTTCGAGGATTACCAGGAATACACCGACCAGCAGAAAGTAACATCTAATGCGGTATATGACGCAGACGACAACACCGTAGACGAGGGCGATGGCAGTGCCGAAGGCGTAAATCACAAGACGATAGAAGAAACCCACACCGCAAAGTCCACGCAAACCGGTACTGTCATTACCATGGCAAAATGGAAAGAGGACGGCAGCCAGCCGGGAAAATACTGGGTGTATGACACCGATGGCTGGGCGTATTGGGCGGAGGCGATCCAGCCCGGCGAAGCGACAGGGCTTTTGCTGAATAAAATCAGTTTAAAAAAGGGAATGGCAGACGACTGGTATTACGGAATCAACGCGGTGGCGCAGTTTGCGACCGACGATGATTTGGGCGACCAGGACGAAAGCACCGGCTTTTACGAGGACGGGCTGACCGACGAAGCTTACGAACTGCTGATGAAAGCGGCGGGGCACGAAAAAACAGTGGAAATCACTACGGCGGATAATGCCGATAAGGTTTTGCCGGGAAACACCTTACAGTTTACCGCAAAAATTACCTTGGGCGGCAGAGTATTCGGCCCACAGGAGGTGGACTGGTCGATCAGCAGCGCACACGACGGCAATACTACTATTGACACAAGTGGATTGCTCACCGTGGCGGCGGGCGAAACCAATGCAGAACTGACAATTAAAGCAGCATCACAGACAAATCCTGAACTGTTTGCGGAAAAAACAATAAATACCGGAAAAACATACGAAGATATTGATACCATCACCCCAGGCAGCACAGAAACCGTAAATATAGACGGAATCCAGTGGTATGTTCTGGCAAAAGATGATGGAAAAGCATTGATTTGGTCGAAGGACGCAGTGGACGAGACACGGCAGTTTGATGAATCTACAATAGTATGGAAAGACTGCGAGTTACGAAACTATTTAAACGGCGACTGGCTGGACGGTAAAGCTACCTTGAAAGAAAAAGCAGTACAGACAGATATTACAACCCGTGTTTTTGGAACAGATACCTTTGATACAACGCAGGATAACGTGTTTCTCTTGAGCGAGGCGGATTTATTTGGGACATATGAAAATAATAAACCTTCGCCTGATATAAAAGATTATACATATAATGGACAAGTAATTGTACCAGATATTGAAATGCGTAAGTTTGAAAGCAATGTCTATTCTTGGCTTCGTACTCCCTATGACAAGCAGAGAATAGCGACAAATTACACTTTGGGAACGTTAAGGGTTCGTAATCCGGAAGTACTTTCTGGATACCGCCCCGCCCTGTGGATTACCATGCCATAAAGAGAATGTTGCTTAGAAAGGGTGAAAAGCAGTGAAACGAAAAAGAATACAAAATAAAAAGAAATTGTTTTCTGGAATTTTGGCATTGATTCTCATCTCTGCAATTATGCTGACCGGTACCTTTGCATGGCAGAGTATCAGCCAGAACGTAGTGAATGAGGTCGGTGTAAAAGGGCTGAACGTAGGCGGACGCCTGCATGACGACTTTAATGGAGAAGAAAACAAAGATATTTACGTGGAGAACTTCGGGAATGAACCGATCCTCGCCCGCATCCGGCTGGACGAATACATGGAAATCGGAGCCGGCGCAGGCCGGAAGGGTGAACAGCAGGAAACCAATCAGGCCGAGCCGGTTGTAGAAGGCACGGAGCTGGAAGATCAAACCACCTGGACAACCCATATCCCCAATGAAACCGGCGTGACAGATTGTGATACGCCTGCCTCAAAGCTGCATGAATACTTCGAGTGGGAAATGGGCGGTTCTACCATTTTCATGCCTACGTTTAATAAGAACAAAGACAGCCTGAAATCAGACGTCAATGGTACGTTTGCCGGGCCGGACGGCGACCCTTCCACAAAAGAAGACCGGTTCGAGGATTACCAGGAATACACCGACCAGCAGAAAGTAACATCTAATGCGGTATATGACGCAGACGACAACACCGTAGACGAGGGCGATGGCAGTGCCGAAGGCGTAAATCACAAGACGATAGAAGAAACCCACACCGCAAAGTCCACGCAAACCGGTACTGTCATTACCATGGCAAAATGGAAAGAGGACGGCAGCCAGCCGGGAAAATACTGGGTGTATGATACCGACGGTTGGGCGTATTGGGCAGAGGCGATCCAGCCCGGTGAGGCAACCGGCCTGCTGTTAAGCAAAATCAGCCTGAAACAGCAAATGTCGGACGACTGGTATTACGGGATCAACGCGGTAGCACAGTTCGCAACCGATGATGATTTGGGAGACGATACCGAGGATACCGGCTTTTACGAGGACGGATTGACCGACGACGCTTATGAATTGCTGATGAAAGCGGCGGGGCACAAGGAAACAGTGGAAATCACAACAGCGAATAATGCCGACAAGTGTTTGCCAGGAAACGCCTTGCAGTTTACCGCAAAAATCACTCTGGGCGGCAAAGTATTCGGCCCGCAGGAGGTGAACTGGTCGATCAGCAGCGCACATAACGGCAGCACTTCAATCAATGACAGTGGATTGCTCACCGTAGCGTCAGATGAATCAAATACAGAGATGACAATCAGGGCTTCTTTGAAAACCAAGCCGGATATTTACGCAGAAAAAACAGTAATTACAGGAGCAACATACGAAGATATTGATACCATTGCACCGGGCAGCACAAAGACAGTAAAGATTGACGGGATAGATTGGTATGTACTTGCAAAAAATGAAGGAAAAGCGCTGATATGGTCGGCTGAATCTGTAGAACAAAGACGTTTTGATGCATCTTCTATTGTATGGAAAGACAGCGAATTGCGAACCTACTTAAACGGTAACTGGCTTAATGATACCAATGTTTTAAAAGAAAAAGCGGTCTTAACTACTATCACCACTCGTGTTGAAGACAATGAAGAGTGGAATACCACAGAAGACAAAGTTTTTCTCTTATCCGAGGCAGATCTGTATAATACTTATGGCTGCCAATATTCTCCACCTGATCCGAAAGATTATACTTACGGAGATGCCCAACTGGTGACGAATAACGAAATGAAAAAATGCGGTGATGACGGTCGTACATGGTTGAGAACAACATCTTACGATCAATATGTTATATTGATCGATAACCGTAGCGGAAATTTGACTTATGTTAAAAATCCAAATACCTCTAATTATGATGTGCGTCCCGCAATGTGGATCACAATGCCATAAAGAAAATTCATTTTGAAAGGGTGAAAAGCAATGAAACGGAAAAAAATACAGGACAAAAAGAAAGTGCTGTTCAGCTTTCTGGCTCTGGCTTTGACCGCTGCGATCCTTATGACGGGAACTTTTGCGTGGCAGAGTATCAGTCAGGAGGCGCTCAATGAAATCGGAGAAAACGGCCTCAATGTAGGCGGCCGCCTTCACGACGATTTCAACGGGGAAAATAAGGATATTTATGTAGAGAACTTCGGGAACGAGCCGATTTTGGCTCGCGTCCGACTGGATGAATATATGGAAATCGGAGCCGGTGCGGGAACAAAAGACGATGGTGGGGGACTCAACAAGGCAACGCCTGTAGTTGCCGATACCGACATCGACGATGTAGACACTTGGACAACCCATATTCCCGCTGGAGAAGACGTTACAAACTGCGACAAGGAAGGAACCCGGTTACATACCTATTTCGACTGGGAAATGGGTGGTTCTACCATCTTTATGCCGACGTTTAATAAGAATAAGGACAGTCTGGCGGCAGATGTAAACGGCACCTGGGGCGGTCCGGACGGTGATCCGAACACAGAGGAAGATAACTTCACAGATTACCAGGAATACACCGATAAGCAGCAGGTAACGGGCGATGCGGTGTACGACGCAGACGATAATAATGTGGACGAAGGCGAGGAAAGCCTGGAAGGCTCCAATCACAAAACAGTGGAAGAAACTCACACCGCAAAGCCCACTCAGACCGGCACTGTCATTACCATGGCAAAATGGAAAGAACAGGGGAGCAAACCGGGAAAATACTGGGTATATGATACCGACGGCTGGGCGTACTGGGCAGAAGCAATCCAGCCCGGTGAGGCAACCGGTTTGCTGTTAAACAAAATCAGCCTGAAAAAAGAAATGGTAGACGATTGGTACTATGGAATCAACGCGGTAGCACAGTTTGCAACCGATGATGATTTGGGTGACGACGTCTCGGATACCGGTTTTTATCAGGACGGATTGACTGACGACGGATACTACTTGTTAATGACGGTGGTGGGACATAAGAAAACAGTAGAAATCACCACGGCGGGTGATGCCAGCATGGTTTTGCCGGGAAAGAGTCTGCAATTTACGGCTAAGATTACCCTGGGTGGCAAAGAATTTGGCTCACAGGAAATCGAATGGTCGATTAGCAGCGCACACGACGACAGCACTACAATTAATGAAAGCGGCTTGCTCACCGTAGCGGCAAGTGAAACAAATGCGGAACTGACCATTAAGGCTGCTTCCAAAACAGAGCCGACGCTGTTCGCTGAAAAGACAATAAAATGCGGTTTTGAAACGGTGGAGCTTGATGGAATCCAGTGGTATGTGCTGGCTAAAGAAGATGGAAAATCGCTGATATGGTCAAAGGAGCCAGTAGAAACATCACGGAGATTTGACGCTTCCACCATCGTATGGAAGGACAGCGAGTTGAGAACTTATTTGAACGGCGAATGGCTGGACAGCAAGACTACCCTGAAAGAAAAAGCAGTAGCAACAGACATTACAACCCGCATTTTTGGAACGAATAGTTTTAACACAACGCAGGATAAGGTGTTCTGCTTAAGCGAGGCGGATTTGTTTGGGACATACAGTAATGGACAGTCTTCACCTGACCCAAGAGACTACACTTATAATGGCCAAGTGATTGCTCCAGAAGTAGAGATGAGAAAATTCACCCAGGGAAGTTACGTATGGCTCCGCTCGCCGTATTCCTCGACGAATGTGGCGATGGTCTACGACGCTGGCAATCGCAGTTACGGCAATCCGAGCCTTAGCTACGGTGTGCGCCCCGCTTTGTGGATTACCATGCCGTAAGAAATCGTAGCAGCTAAAAGTTCAGGGAAAGGAGGAAGCCTGTGGGCAGAAGGAAATTTCTCAGTATTCTTCTAACCGCCGTTTTTGCTTTGTCCGCTGTGATGACCGGAACCCTCGGCTGGCAGAGTATCAGCCAGTCAGCCCAAAATGAATTGGGCAGCTCGATGGAACGGCCGGTTGAAACAGAACTGCTCAAGCTGGAAAAACTGCCCGACGGCACGGAAACCGACCGTCCCGTGCCGGGGGCTTCCTTCTATCTGTTTACCGCAGAGGGAGAACAAATCGGCGGCCTTTACCACACCGACGAAAACGGAAAAATCCCCGTCCGGCTTCCCCCCGGCGATTACTATTTCGAGGAAGCTGCCCCCGCCCCCGGTTTTGATTTTGACAAAGATGAGCAGGGCGAACGTATTACCCAGTATCCTTTTACCGTTACCGGAGAGGAAACCGAACCGGTAGTCGTTACAGCATATAACGTGCGGAAACAGGGGCCGCTTACGATTGAAAAGATCGTCCAGAATGCGGACGGCTCCCCTCTTACCGAAGAACAAATGCAGCAGGAGTTTACATTTGTTGTTACATTTTCCGACGGCGGCACTTATTCTTACCGGATAGACGGCGGAGAACCGCAGCAGCTTCCAAGCGGCGGTACGCTGGTGTTAAAGCACGGCCAGAAAGCCGTGTTTGAAGGGCTTCCCATGGGAGTTACCTATCGTGTCACCGAACAGCCTGTCCCCGGCTATACCGTGTCTGCCAGCGGACATACCGGAACCATAACGGAAGCAGGCAGCACAGCGCGGTTTGTCAATACATATGCCCCGGAGATTCCGGGCAGCCTGGAGATTTCCAAAGAACTGAAAAATGCAGACAGCACAGAGCTTACGGAAGAGCAAAAGCAGAAGGAGTTTGCTTTTGTTGTTACCTTCTCTGACGGCGGAACCTATGAATACACCATCGACGGCGGAGAGCCGCAGGAGCTTCCAAGCGGCGGCACGCTGGTTTTGAAGCATGGACAGACCGCTGTATTTCAAAACCTGCCGGACGGCATTACCTATACCGTGACCGAAATGGATTATTCCGCAGAGGGTTACGTTACCCCTGTCCGTTCCTATACCGGAATCGTGATCGGGAACGAAACCGTCCTTGCCCCCTTTAGCAATGTTTTCGATCCCCCGGAAGAACCGGGCAGCCTGGAAATTGAAAAAGAGGTAATCGGCGAAAATCCAGACCCCAATCAGGAATTCACCTTTGAAGTAACCTTCTCCGATGGCGGAACCTATGAATACACAATAGACGGCGGAGAACCGCAGTCAATCGTCAGCGGCGGCACGCTGGTTCTAAAGGCCGGGCAAGCTGCCGTCTTTGAAAATCTGCCGAATGGGATTACCTATATCGTGCGGGAGGTTGACGCGGCGGGGTATCTCCCGACAGTTGAGGAAGTTTCCGGTACGATTGTGGGCGGAGAACACGCCTTTGCTTTGTTCCGAAACCAGGTGCCGGAGGAACCGGGAAAGTTGATTGTGACGAAACAGCTTGCAGGAGAATACCCGGAAGCGGATAAGGAGAAAGAGTTCCATTTCACGCTGATTGTTGACGGCGTGGAACAAGAATTTGTCCTCAAGCCCGGAGAAAGCATGGAGTTTGAACTTCCGCCCGGCGCTCATTATGAGGTGCGGGAGGACGATTATTTCCCGGACGGCTATGTTTTCACCATAGAGAATGGCTACGGCACGATTGTTGCCGGCCAGACGGTGACGGCTGTTGCAACCAATACCTTTGCGGGCGAAGTACAGACAGACGTCGAGGGCGAAAAGACCTGGGTGCTGAATGGCCATGAAGCGAATTTGCCGGAGGCAATCACGGTTCGGCTGAAAAACGGTGATCTTATCGTGGAAGAAATCACCGTCATACCGGACGAGAACGGCGAGTGGCATTATACCTTCCACGCGCCCAAATACGACGCGGACGGAAACGAAATCCACTACACCATAGAGGAAATTCCTGTTACTGGCTTTCTTCCTTCTTACGATGGCTTTGACATTGTAAATACCTATATTCCACCGGTGAAAATTGATCCGCCTATCATTGAAAAGGTCGTAGAGGGCGAGAACGCGCCTGAAACACAGTTCTCTTTCCTGCTGCGCGGCGAGAACGGCGCGCCCATGCCGGAAGGAAGCAACGGAAATACCAAAATTATCATGCTGAACGGCAGCGGTGAAGTGGAAATTGGAACCTTTACGTTTGCCGCCCCCGGCGTTTACATCTACACCATTTCCGAACTGAATACCGGAGAGGACGGCTGGAAATACGACGATACGGTTTATACCCTTACGTTTACCGTTACAATGGAAAACGGCGTGCTTCATGCAGAACAGGATCTGGTGAAGGTTGGAGAACCGGCACAGACCGCCCGGTTTGTCAACCGCTATGAACCGGACCGAACAGAGAACACGGAGGTTTCCGGTACAAAAACATGGAACCATGGGGATAACCCGAACCCGCCTGATTCGATCATTGTGTATATCTATGCGGACGGCGAGCTAGCGGCCCAACGGCTGGTAACAGCAGAAGATGATTGGCGGTATTCCTTTGATCTGCCAAGGTATGCGGAGGACGGGCATGAGATTGTCTATACCGTAAAGGAACAGCCGGTGCCGGGCTACGAAACGGAAATCCATGGATACGACCTTGTGAATACCTATACCGGAACGCCGGAACCGCCTGATCCGGGCGATGATGACAAACCCACGCCGTCCAGCCCTGACAACCCGGACGACCCCAAGACCGGCGACAGCAGCAATCCTGCCTTGTGGTTTGCATTGATGTTGTCAAGCCTTGCGGCACTTATTGTTACCTTATTGCTGAGGAGAAGGGAAACGCGCAAAATGCGCCATCTGAAACGCTGGTAAGATCATTAAAAAAACAGAAAGGACAGTACACATGGAAGAACACGGAATGAAATTAGGGCTTTTGGATTTTTTATCCTTTAAGACCGGCTGTATGTGTCTCTCCGATCTAAAGCGCCCGGAAAATCTTCAGCCTGTGCAGAGTGCGGTACTCCGTTTAGACCCTGCTCTGTTTACTTTAGAAGAATGGAACGACACGGCCCGATACATCACCGGCGAGGACGTAAAATTCCAGACTCGTGAAGAAGCCGCAAAGTATCTCCTATCCAATCCACCGCATTAAGAAAGAAGGGAAAACGGAATATGCTGCGACTGCCTGCCGGGGCGTATGCCTCGATTGCAAACTCTATGCGGCGGATACCGCCGCCACCGATACAACTGCATATCCGGTTTGGAGAAACCGCCCGACTTGAGTGTAAAAACTCAGGTTGGGCGGTTTTCCTTATCCCCGCGAAATTTGAGGACTTTTCAAAAGTTTTGCCTATTGCCGACGTATGGTATCGGCTCATGGCGTATCTCTACGATTTTCAACGAGAAAGGACGAATAAAAGTTGAAAGAAGTTAAAAAATGCAGAAGTGTGGTGAAGCCCTTGTAGCGTGAAGCCTTTTGCCGCCCAACCTATGAGGTAAGGGCGACACCACGCCGTCAGGGGGCATTTGTCTTGGTGGTTCGTCACCGTGGCCTATCTCTGTCCGGGCTGATTTAACCCGGACACTACATACTACCCAAACAGTCGGATTTTCAAACTGTCAAAAATCCGACTTGCCCCGCTGCGCCTTATACCGGTTAGCTAAAAACGCCCGTCGCAATGCGGGCTGCCGTGATCCGCCGTTCAATCTGATTTTCCAAAAAATCAGATTGAAACGGAGGTCACAGCTATGGCAAAAGACTTTGCCAAATCCAAATGCTTTATATTGACAGACAACGGGTATGAAACCATTACTTATGAAGAATTATTGCTCCGGGGAGAAATCGACCCGGCGTACAAAGATCGGAAAATGATTCCCCTTCACGGTATGCTCATGGAGGTTTCCCCGGAAGAATACCGAACATTCTATCAAGAGCGACGCCGCCAAAAATATTTAAAAGAACAGTCCATAGCAAACCGGGATATTTCTTATGACATGCTTACGACCGAAGATTGCAATGGTGAGAATATTCTGGCGGACGACGCTCCGGAGGTTCCGGCACAAGTAGAAGAACATATTATGTTGGACAAACTGCGGACAAGCCTTGCGCTGCTGCCGAAGGAAGATATGGAACTGATAAACGGCCTGTTCTACCAGGGAAAGAGCGAGCGTGAACTAGCCAAACTGTTGCACGTTTCTTGCGTGACGGTACATAACCGAAAAAAGCGAATTCTTAAAAAACTGAAAAAACTTTTAGAAAATTAAAAATTCCCCTTAGCAGCCCCCTCGTTTTTCGGCATGGAAAGCGAGGGGGTTCTCTTTTGCCCCCGGAACTTTGAAAAGTAAATACCCATTTCGTCAGATACGTTCTTGCTGCTAGCTCAACAAGCCAAGCCACTTTAGCAAATGCGCCATGAACCGGGAGACACAGAAGCAGAAGCACTCATACAAATCTATTTTGTCTGGCTGTCTTTTCTCCCGCGAGCGATTCCCTTTTGCTATAACTGCCGGGTGGCTCCCGGCAGAGGCCATAACAGGCAGCAAGGTTAAAGATACTCCCGTCCAGTCACAGGTCGAGCGTTGAAGCGGCAGCCTTTTGCCGTGAGCCGTCGCAACCAATGAGGACGGTCGGCAGAGAACCTGCCGGGGGTGAAAGTCCCGTGGAACTGATACGCTGTCAGTCGTCTGATGATTTCCCGTTACGCTTTGGGGTGCCGAGGGCAAATAAAAGCGTGTTGAAATACAGACGGGACGGCTGCGGGGATTTTTTATACCATGTTATATGGGCGCAATCTTAATATCGTGGCTGTCCCGTCCCTACATACCCTCAATCAGAGGGTTCTTTTTATAGGGAGGTCAACACCATGAGAGAAAAAGTCATAAGGGGAGATTTGTTTTTCGCGGATTTGGAGCCGGTGCGCGGCAGCGAGCAGGGCGGTTATCGGCCTGTCGTTATCATTCAAAACAACATTGGCAATCAACATAGCCCTACGGTGATCGTCGCGCCGGTTACTTCCCAAAAGAAAAAGGCTGGGCTGCCTACCCACGTTGATTTAATTCAGATCGACGGGCTGGAAAAACACTCCATTGTCCTGCTGGAGCAGATTCGTACCCTCGACAAATCCCGGTTGGGAGATTACATCGGGCAACTTCCGCCCGATATGATGAACCGCGTCAACCGGGCGCTGGTTATCAGCGTGGGGCTGTTCCGCAACACGCCAAAATCTATGACATTAACGCTTTGTCCCGTCTGCGCGAATCAGTTTTTTTCATCACCCGACCATATTATTTTTCAGAGCAATCCGGCGCAGACAATAAAAGAGCCGTGTATGTTTTGCCATACTCGTATGGGCTATGACTTCATTATATATAATAAGGAAAAGAGTTGATTGTATGGTAAATGGCTTGTCTAACAGTGGCATTCACCCGACCACTTTTCAAACAGAGGTGCTAGGATCACAAGTGACGATTTGCTTTAGCGAGGCACCGGGAAAGAACGTGAAGAAAAATATTGTGGATATTCTTACAGTTTCGTTTGAGCGACAGGTTCAGGAAACACTTTTTACTATCCGCAACGGAGATTGCGCTAAAACATGATTTGCACATTTTTGTTTTCTAAGGGAATGTGATAATATATAAGCGCCGGGTAAAACTGGCGCGTACCTTGACAAGTGAATAGCAGTAGTTAGCGTAATCTCGTACTTCTGTACGAGAGGAAGAATGGTAATGAAACGAGTAAATACACTTTATAGGGTATCCACAAAGAAGCAGGTGGACAAAACCGTTGATGATATTCCAATGCAGAAAATCGCTTGCCGTGAGTTTTGTGATCGGCAATCCGACTGGGTAATCACCAAAGAGCACGAAGAAAAGGGTATTTCCGGCTTTAAGGTGTCGGCAAACAATCGAGACGCTATTCAGGATTTGAAAGAGGCAGCACTGAAACGCGAATTTGATGTACTGTTGGTTTTTTTGTTTGACCGAATCGGGAGAATAGAAGATGAAACGCCGTTTGTTGTAGAATGGTTTGTAAGGAATGGGATTGAAGTGTGGAGCGTAAAGGAAGGACAGCAACGCTTTGAGAACCACATAGATAAGCTCATGAATTACCTTCGTTTTTGGCAAGCGGCAGGCGAGAGCGAAAAGACATCAATCCGTATCCAAGAGCGAAAAAGTCAGCTAACCATAGAAGGGCATTATACTGGCGGGTCGGTTCCGTTTGGTTTTGAATTAGCCGACAAAGGGCGAAAAAACAAAAAGGGAGAGCCGGTCAAAGATTACGTCAAATCCGCAGAGGAAACAGTGGCACTTCAAATGATGTTTGAAAAGACGGTTATTGACGGTTATGGTTCGCACCGGCTGGCAGGTCTGCTCAATAGTATGGGCTACCGCACCCACAAAGGGCGTGAGTTCAGAAGTAACTATGTCATTCGTATTTTACGGAATCCTATCGCGTGTGGGATTGTTAAGTCTGGAAAGGCACAGTCTGATATTATTCCTGATTTGCAAACAATTTCTACGGAGCTTTTTGACGCAGTACAGTCTATTCTCGATCAGCGCCAGAAGAAAAATGAGGAGAAACGCCAAATTGCCTATACGACCAAGGGCAAGGCCATGCTATCGGGAAATATCTATTGTGCTCACTGTGGTAGTCGCTTAATCACGATACGCTATCAGGATCGTTACAAACGCAAAGACGGCTCATTCTATGTTATAGACCAAATTAAATATTCCTGTTATCACAAGAGCCGTAAACTGTGCGAGTGTGACGGGCAAAGCACCTATGTAGCGGAGCGCGTTGATGAAATAGTTAGCAGCATTATGCGCCGGATTTTCAGCAACGTGGGCGGAGCGCCGGAGGAAGAAAAGCTAAATGACCTTTTGCAGCGGCAAATGACAGCTAAACGAACTATTCAAAAAAAGCTGGAAATTGAACTTGAAAAGAACAAGAAGCAGCTTGAAACTTTGCAGTTGGAAATAGGAAAATCGCTCACAGGTGATAGCTTTTATTCTCCACAGGATTTGTCACAGGCGATTGATACGGTTCGAGAGAAAATACTGGCCGATGAAACTCAAATCCGCGATATTCAAGATGAAGTCGCACAGCAGAAAATGGCGGTTCAAAATCTTTCAAACCAGTATAAGCAATTCAAAAGCTGGGCGGAGGTTTTTGATACTGCCACGCTGGAACAAAAAAAGATGATTGCCTGCCAGTTATTCAAGAGCATCACCGTAGGACGGGACTACAAAATATCCGTAGAACTGAACATGACCTATCAACAATTCTGCTCTGAGTGGAATACTGGTTCTCCTGTTATGGACATCGCTGGTTAGTGATGTCCTACATATACGCTACTGACTAGGCTAATTTTTTAACGAAACAGTGGAAGTTTGAAAAAGGTATTGCCTTTCAAAAACATATATGCTATTATATGTCCAACGACGAATCCACATGTTGCGCAACGTACCAGTATTTTACGGTTGTATTTGTTCAGTCGGTAGAGCATGCGGCTGTTAACCGCAGGGTCGTTGGTTCGAGCCCAACAGGGGGAGCCAGAATGAGCCTGTAAACAATTAGGTTTACAGGCTCTTCTTTTTTTCTGATTCCTTCCTCTTTTTTTCTTTCGTGGTGAACTGAAAAATAATGCAAATGTGTTGCTTAACATTTCATGTGCCAGGAAAAAGAAGCCTGACAGTTTTATAAAATGTCCCGTTAGGATGTCGACACAGATCGCATGAAATTTTATGTGTGTGATATCCTAAAATCGTGGAATTCAATGATGACGAAAGGGATAAAAGGGTGTATACTTTAAATGTAAATATAAAAAAGCAAAGGTGGTTTATTTATGCTGAATCAAAAGGTAGCAGATCTGCTCAACCAGCAAATCAACAAGGAATTTTATTCCGCGTATCTATATTTAGATTTCTCGAATTACTATGAAGCCGCGGGACTGGATGGCTTTGCCAATTGGTATAAAGTGCAGGCACAGGAGGAGAGAGACCATGCCATGCTGTTTTACCAATATTTACAGAATAATAATTGTCCTGTGACATTGGAAGCGATTGAAAAACCTAACGTGAAGCTGGAAAATACTATGGATGCCCTAAAGGCGGGACTTGCGCATGAGGAGTATGTCACCTCTCTGATCAACGCTATTTGTGCGGCAGCTCATGAGGTGAATGACTTCCGCACTTTACAATTCCTGGATTGGTTTATTAAGGAGCAAGGCGAGGAGGAGACCAATGCGACCGACCTGATTACGAAGATGGAATTGTTTGGAAGCGACCCCAAAAGCCTTTATATGCTCAATAGCGAACTGGCAGCTCGTGTATACACAGCGCCATCCTTGGTGCTGTAAATCAAGCAGCACGGCGTAGAAGAATGTATTTTCTTCTACGCTTTTTTGTTGCTTTCAGTAAGAGGCCCTGGTAGAGGGCAGGGAGAAGATAAAAAGGTCTTGGCAAATAATAGCTTGAGGTCAGCGGCAAGACAGAAAATGATCTCCTACTCAATAAAAAAATTAGAGAAGAGAAAGGTAAAGGATAAAGAATCACTGTAGGCTGTAAAATGTCAAGGCCGGCTAGTTTTTCAACAGTAGGCCGAGAGATGGATAGTTCTTGACAATATTAGGAAAAGTGATTAAACTAAAGACATTAAAATATAATTTTTTTGGAGGGGTTGAACCAATGGCAGCGTTTCGTTTTGGCGTAGACAGCTTTATTTGGACAGAAGTTTTTTCGGAAAAAGACATTTGGATTTTGCCCAAGGCAAAGGAACTGGGCTTTGACGTCGTGGACCTGGCAATCGCCCATCCGGAAAGCTTTCCCTTGGAAAAGGTGCTGGAAGCAAAACGGCAGACGGGACTGGAATTGGTGACCACCACTACATTGGGGCTGGATACCAATCTGATTTCTCCGGATGAGGCTGTTCGAAAAAACGGAATTAATCATATGAAACGGATGGTGGATATCAATAAGGCGATTGGTTCCAAAATCCTTGGGGGTGTTAATTACGCAGGTTGGGGGTATTTGACCCGGAAGCCTAGAACTGAGCGGGAATGGGAATGGTCTGTCAGTGCGATGAGGGAGATTTCCAGCTATGCCAAGGAGACCTGGGATGGCGTGATCGCGGTGGAATGTGTCAATCGGTTTGAAACTCATTTCCTGAATATTGCCGCTGACGCGGTTCAGTACTGCAAGGATGTGGGAAATAAGAATATGAAGGTCCATTTGGACTGCTTCCATATGATCCGTGAGGAAAAAAGCTTTGCGGGCGCGGTAAAGACCTGCGGCAAGGATTACCTGGGGTATGTCCATGTGAACGAAAATGACAGAGGTATTCCGGGCACCGGTCTGGTTCCCTTTGAGGAGCTGTTCCGGGCTTTGCTTGAGGTCGGCTACGAAGGCCCCTTAACCATCGAATCCTTTGATCCGAGCTTTGAAGAGCTGAGCGGCAACTGTGCTATCTGGAGAAAATTTGCGGATACCGGAGAAGAACTGGCAATTGAGGGATTGAAAAATTTGAAAGCGATTGCGTCGAAAATTTGATAAAGCGTCAAATAGCCGGATATGGGCTGTTTGACAGAGGGGAGAATTCTTTATGATTACCATTTTCAACCGAAAAAGGCTGTTCAGCTCCTTTTCTGTCAAGGCTCAGGCAAGCCTGCGGGAAGCCCTGGCGGCCCACAAGATTCCCTATATCGTCAATGCGGTCAATATAGCCGGCGGCTTTGGTCGCGCCGATATTCGAGCGGCTGCAGGAGGTGCGGGCCTGAACCTGGATTATGCCTATGAATATGTGATTTATGTGAGAAAAAAGGATTACCAGCGGGCAGAGGACCTGCTGAGAGCCCAAATCGGATGAAATATGGAAAGCGAGAATTTCAGAACAGAAAAAAAGCTTCGGTTAGTCAACCGAAGCTTTTTTATTTGTTTAACAATCAATAAAATTTTGATAAGAGACGACTGCAAAAATAGAAATCAACTCAAGCTTTGACCGTCAAGAATAAGGCGGTTTTTCTCACTGCTATAGCAAATTACCAACATGAGGCGTGACGCTTTGGCGGACTCAAGGGACTGGAGAAAAGTCATGATCCTCTTTCCAGTCAAATCCTTCAGCGACGGCCTGCGGGCAGGATCAAATCTGTTTGTCAATAAAGTCAAATTCTTCCTGCATGGCGTAGGCGGCTGCGCCGATAGCGCCAATATATTCATTAAAAACACTTGCCGTAACCTTCAGCCCTTGATAGATCTCCTGAACCACATTGCGCTCCAAAACCTTGGAAATCTCCTGGAAGAAAGGCTCGCCCAACTGGGCCAGCTGGCCGGAAAGCACTACGACCTCCGGTGCCAGAATGTTCACCGCCATGCCCAGAGCTTCCCCCAGAATATTGGCCAAATCCAGCATGAGCTTTACAGAATCAGGATGTTCCTGAGCCGCGGATTCGCAGAACATCTCCAAAGTCACCTTGTCCGGGTCTCCTCCAGCCATTTCCATAATTTCTGGAAAACGGCCGAACTCAAAACCCGCCTTAAGCTTTCCCAATATGCTGAGGTCGGAAATTTCAGAGTTGAGACAGCCGATCCCGCCGCAGGAACACAGGGTGCCGTGAGGGGCAACCTTAACGTGTCCCAGCTCGCCGGAAAGGCCGCCGCGGCTTAAGATCAGATGATTATTGATGACCGGCACGATACGGACGCCGGTGCGGATAGAGACAAATAAAAAGTCCCGGCAGTCGCCGTTGTAGCGAAGCCATTTATAAGCGAACGCCATGACATTGACGTTGTTGTCCAGGTAACAGGGAAGATGAAATTCATCCTCTAAAATCTTTTTGACCGGGACGTTTTCCCAGTCCTTTAAGCGAAAGTGGGAAAGAGCGATGCTCTTATCCTCATTCAAATAGCCGGGAATTCCTACGCTGATGGCGAAAATCTGCCCCGGCTTTCCCTTTACGGCGTCGATAGCGGCATGGATATGCCGGATTAAAAGCGCTAGAATCGCGTCTTTTCCCTGGTCAGGGAGTAAATCCTCCTCCGACTGGTAGATGATCTCACCGGTGAAATCCAGCATAGCGCAGTGCAAATGAAACGCATTGAATTCCGCGCCGATGAAATAACCGCCCTCGGGATTCAGGCGGAGCCATACTGGCTTCCGCCCGACCCTGGGTTCCTCGCAATCGGCCTCGTAAACCATGCCGCTTGCGATTAAATCGTCAATGATGTCTAAAACCGTGGACATACTGTACATGGTCATCTTTTTCACATCATAGCGTGAAATATTCTCATTGGAGCGGATGATATTTAATATCTTATTCCGCTTATAGTACTTCCGTGTGGTGATGATCGATTCAGTGGCCATGACAGCAATCCATCCATTTCTTTTAAGGGTAAGCTACTAAGATAAAATTTCTTATTTGGTCTTCTGAAGATCCAGGAAGAACTGGCATTCCTCGTCGGACAGCGGAACCTCGCCGCCCAGCTGAGCGGTCAGGAACAGCGCCTTGGCAATGGCCTCGGCGGCTTCGGTCTTATTCATGGCGTCGGTAACGGTTTTGCCTACCACCAGCACGCCGTGGTTGCCCAGCAGAACAATGTCTCTCTTGTTTTGCAGAATCGGAATCGCGCCCGCCAGAATCTTATCTGTGCCGGGACGGCCATAAGGGGCGCACTCGAACTTGCAGAAGTTACCCATCATTTACGGATAGGCTCTGGTTTCTACATCCTTGTTGGCCAGGGCATAGGCGGTCAGATACGGAGGATGGCAGTGTACCACGCCGCCGATGTCGTCGCGGATGGTATAGGTTTCGGTGTGCATGGGAAGCTCAGAGGTGGGCTTGCAGTTACCATGGATCTGGTTGCCGTTTTCATCCATGACAGCGATCATGTCCTCAGTCAGAAGGCCCTTATTCTTGGTGGTGGGGGTGATGTAGATTTTGCCGTCTACCTTTGCGGAAATGTTGCCCTCGAAGGTGTTGACCAGCGTTTTCTCGTCCAGGCGTTTTGCTACCGCCATGACTTCGCGGATGACGTCCATGTTGATGTTCATTGCGATTCCTCCATTTTCTTTAACTGTTTACGGCCCGGAGGCCGGTTTATCAAAATCGGTTTTCCCTTCGTGAAAAGCAAAACCGGTTTTTCCTGTGATTAATGGCAAACATTCTTTTCGACTGCGGCCTGGAGCGCGGCATCCCAATCCCTTCCGGGCTGGGGCTCGTATTCCTTCATTTGGAAAGAACGGCCGGCGACCTCCCGCATTTCCTCTACGGAAGAAACCTTCCCGTCGGCGTAGAACTGAGTCAGCAGGTTGCCGGCTAGAGTGGCGTATGGCATGCCGGCGTGAATCGGCAGGCGGAGAGCGTCGCTGAGAAGCTGAACCAGCAAGGTGTTCCGGGAGCCGCCGTTGATGACAAAGGCATCTTCCAAGGGCATTCCCAAGGTGTTTTTCAGATAGTCAGCGCAGTATTTTACCTTTAAAGCCAGGCTTTCGAAAATACAGCGAACCCATTCGCCGACGGTCTGCGGAACCGCTTGGCCGGTCTGCTGCAGATATTCGGCCATTTTGACCCGGATATCGCCGCCGGGCGTGTTGAAGGTGGGATACTCATTATCTATGTAAGCGTTCAGCGATTTAGCTTCTTCTGCGAGGCTGTGAAGCTCATCAAAGGAATATTCTCTGCCCTCCCGCTTTAAAGCGGCCCGCAGTTCATTAATGAGCCAGAAGGCGGAGAAATCTCTGTAAATTATCTTTCTGCGGGCGATGCCGCCGGTGTTCTTAAAGCCGCCCTGATAAGCGGCCTCAGATACCAGAGGCTCGTCAGTTTCGATTCCCATGCTGATCTGGGTGCCAATGCTGATGTACAGCTTGTTTTTGCCGAATCCGGGAATGGCGGCTACTGCGGCAGCGCTGTCATGGCCTACAGAGGCCACCAGCTTTGCGGGGCCGATGCCGGTCAGAGAGGCGATCTCCGGGGTGACCGTGCCCTTTACGGTGCCGGCATCCACCAAATTCGTGAGAAAATGGGTGGGAATGGAGAATTCCTGAAACAGCTGCTTGCTCCAATTTTCCTGAGAGGGTTCCATCAGCGCGGAGGTCCCGGCAATGGTCATTTCCGTGGACATCTGCCCGGAAATGAAATAGCCCAGCAGGTCGGGCAGGAACAAAAGCTTATCTGCGTTGTCCAGGCAGGTATCGCCGTTGACAATGCAGGAATACAGCTGAGGGAGGGTGTAGGTCCGGTTGAACTGTACGCCGGTAAGCTCAAAGATTCTTCTCTGGGACACTTTTTCATAGATTACATCCATGATCGTGTCGGTGCGTTTGTCGCGGTAGTGATAAACCGGCTCCAAAAGACGGCCTTTTTTGTCTAAAAGGCCGTAAGAAGCGCCCCAGGTGTCGATCCCAATGGTAGCGGCTGGGCCAAGCTCAGAAGCGTATTGGGTCATACCGGAGACGATGCTGCGGTAAAGGGCAAACACATCCCAATATAAGGTGTCAAGAATTTGCACCGGCTGGTTGGGAAACGTGATGTAGTCCGCCAGCTCAATACGGCTGCCATCAAAGGAAGCCGCCGCCATTTTACCGCCGCTGGCGCCTAAGTCCACGGCAACGGCATAGTGGTTCGCGCATTTTTTCATACTGCAACCCTCCAGGTTATTTGTTTATTATCTTTATAGATAAAATGCGGATTAAAAGCTGGTGAAATCGGAGCCAGATTTTCCAAAGGGATAAAATAAATTGTAAAAAATGCTGATCCTTTTTATCGTTTCTAACACTATAATAATGGAAATCAGGCCAAAAGTCAATAATAACCGGATAAGAAAACAGAAGAACTTTCCGCGGACCTTCGGGACTTTTCCCAAGATTGGAATTTTTGATTTTTTTACGGCGGTATGCTATACTAAGAATAAATTTTTCGCGGCCTTTGCGGCGCCGCGGCAGGAAGAAGGGGCGGCTTATCATGATTGGATTGATCGGTGCGATGACGGTAGAGGTAGAGCTCATCAAGGGCAGCATGACTGAGAAAAGGGAAGAAACCATCAGTGGAATTACCTTTGTGCAGGGAAAGCTGGAGGGCGTGGATTGCGTGGCGGCGGTCAGCGGTATCGGCAAGGTGAACGCGGCGATGTGCGCGCAGACTATGATTCTCCGTTACCATCCCCGGCTGATTATCAATACCGGTGTGGCCGGAGGCATGGGGAAAGGAATTAAAATCAGTGACATTGTAGTGGCTGATTCGGTGGTTCAGCACGATATGGATACCTCTGATCTAGGGGATCCCAAAGGGTTTATTTCCGGAATCGATAGGATTCAGATCCCGTGCGACGAGGAATTGAACGATAAGGTGCGCGCGGCCGCGGGAGCGGTAGAGGGGCTGGCCTGTCACCAGGGAATTATCGCCACTGGAGATCAGTTTGTAGGCTCAAAGGACAAGCTGAACCGGCTGATGGAGGAATTCGGCGCGGTGGCCTGTGAGATGGAGGGCGGCAGCATCGGACAGGTCTGCTATATCAACAAGGTGCCCTTTACAGTGGTGCGGGCAATTTCCGACAATGCCAATGACGACGCCCACATGGACTATCCTAAATTTTTGAAAATCGCGGTAAAGAAATCCTTTGAGCTTTTAACAGAATTGATGCCCTTGCTCGCGTGACAGAGAGGCTTTCTTATCACTTGAAACCGAGCCGGCCTGGCGGCTGAATTTTGCCGGCTTCGAAATTTTCGGCATGAAAGACAGAATGTGACGCTTTGGAGGCAAGTAAAAGATGGCCCGCAAGGCTTTTGCCCTCGCGGCCCCTATTCGGATGCTTATCCTTGGCCATCGGCCTGACGGATTACCCTGATCCGGCAAAAGGCGGAATGATCTTACTAGGGGGAAGGAATCTGTCTGGCTGACGTATTTTTATTAGCAGGTTTATAAAATCTAATAAAGAAGCGTAGAAGGTGTCGTTATGAAAATTTACGATATTTCCAAAGGCTATTTTACCGCGCCGGTGTATCCGGGAGATCCCGTCCCGAGGCTGGAGCGGCTTCAGCAAATGCAGCTGGGGGATAAATTTAATCTTACCGCATATTACGGCGGCGCCCATGCCGCTACCCATATGGATGCGCCCCGGCATTTTGTGGACGACGGCGCGACCATAGACCAGGTGCCTCTTGAGGCATGCTTCGGCCCGTGCACGGTGCTTTCGGTCAGCGGTATCCTCACTGGGGAAGATGCCGACGAAATTCTGCAATTTACCCAGCCTAGGCTGCTTCTGCGCGGGGAGGGCTCGGCGTACCTGTCTCAAAGCGGGGCCTTCGCCCTGGCGGATGGAGGGATCGCTTTAGTGGGTACGGACGCTTCTTCCATCGCTCCCTATGAAGACGCCGTTTTGCCGCATCAGGAGCTTCTGCTGGCGGGCGTGCCGATTTTGGAGGGCTTGGATCTGAGCGGGGTGCCGGATGGAAACTACATTCTGGCCGCGTTTCCACTGAAACTGGAGGGGCTGGAGGCGGCTCCCGTACGGGCGGTTCTTCTGGAAGAGTAAAGCGGTGCTTCAATGTGTCTTTGTCTGATGGTCAAGGATAGTAATAAATATTAAAGTTTTGGAAAAACTAGCCTCAGGAAAACGAGGTGATAGTTTTTGGAAATGCTTTGGGAATACGGGAAAGCCTTTGTGGTAGGCGGCCTGATCTGCTTAGTAGGTCAAATCCTAATCGATAAGACTAAACTGACCCCGGCCCGTATTTTAGTATTGTTCGTCACTTTGGGAGTGGTGCTCACTGCTGTGGGCCTTTACGGCCCTCTGGTAGATTTCGCTGGAGCGGGGGCGACAGTACCGTTGACAGGCTTTGGCTACACGATGGCCAAGGGTGTGGTTAAAGCGATTCAGGAGCAAGGAATCCTGGGAATCCTAACCGGGGGCGTCACCGCGGCCGCTGCGGGAATTGCGGCGGCGGTGTTCTTCGGGTATTTGGCGGCGCTGATCTCTAAGCCAAGCGATAAGGGCTGAGCCTAAGAGGGCTGGCTGCCGCGAATAGGAGAAAAGGAAGCCTTTACCCATGCGCGTTTTATTGAACTGGGCGGCAAAATAGCGGAAGACTTAAAAAATATGCGGAAGATCTTCCTTTGCTCTTCTTGCCGTCAATCAAAAAGCTGTGAGGATTTCTCACAGCTTTTTGATTTTTAGCCTGGAACTGTCTGGCTGCGGGTATGGTTCCCTGCCTTTCTAATTGCTGCTATCGTTTCATATGCTTTAACTGAATTTTTGAATTAACAAAGCGAACACGAAATGTTTAATGAATGGATAAGCCATTGGCTCTGTAACGATACGGATCAGCTATAAAAACATGAAAATGAAGATAAGGCAATAAAAACGGGCTGTTTTCTTTTCCGCAAAAAAGAAAACAGCCCAGATTTTATTTGTTTTTTACCGGCTGGCAGTCAAATGCCTGTCCCTATTGAATAGAGCAGTCCAGATAGTGCTCAAGCTCTTCGTCTTCTTTTTTCTTTTTCTGGTGGAGCAGACAGACAGTGGTAACGGTTGCCACGATAGCTGCCACAGAAGTTATTAAGCCGATCAATAACGCGATTTTATGACACTTCTTCAAATGAGAGCACCTCCATAAATCAATTTCTATTCTTATGATATCCATTTTTGAGGGAAAAGTCAACGCAAAATTCGTGAACAGCTGATAAATTATGGAAGTCCGCCGCTGTAAGCCGGTAGGTAAGCTGCCGCTGGCGAAAATAGAGCGGAAGCCTAGCTGTATTCAGCTTTTTGCATTCCGGCGGGGCGTCTTGCGCCCTTGCTGCTTGGCGGCAGCGAGACAAAACAAAAAAGCAGGGCATAAAGCTCTGCTTTTCACGTTTTACTTTCCCTTAGGCGGAAGCATTCAGCTTGCGAGCAAGGGCGGACTTTTTTCTGGCAGCTGTATTCTTATGCAGAATACCCTTAGCGGTGGCCTGGTCGATTTTCTTGATCGCAGCGCGCACGGCCTCGGTTTTATCGGCAGCGCCGGCTTCGATAGCCAGATCAGCCTTTTTCACCGCTGTTTTTAAAGCAGAGTTATAAGACTTATTCCGAAGAGTTTTGGTGGCGATTACTTTTACTCTCTTTTTCGCAGATTTGATGTTTGGCATGGTCACACCTCCTTTGCTCATGGTCGCTTCAATTTATGATACCATTTTTCTTTCGCTTTGGCAAGAGATTTTTCTGGATTTTTCAAAAAATCCAGCATATCCGGCCCAGGTTTCCCCATAATAAGGATGAAAATAGAACCAGATTTTTAGTATAGCATATTAGGAGGAATTTCGCAATGGTTTTCCGCACGGATTTAGCAGTGGAGGCCCGGGAGCTTTTAGAAAAGGATATCGGCGGCACGGATTATTTTACCCAGCGGTATGGAGACGTAACCCTGACCCGTCTAAAAATCAAAACACCGGAGGCTGCCGGCAAGATGGGCAAGCCGGAGGGAACGTACCTGACCTTTGACGTTCCCCCCTTCAGCGATGATTTTCGGGATCCCGCCGCTCGAATTGAGCTGATCGGAAAGGAGCTGGCGTCTCTGCTGCCCCAGCGGGGGCTGATTTTGGTAGCGGGACTGGGAAACACGGAGATCACTCCGGATAATCTGGGACCGAAAACCGCGAAAGGAGTCTTAGCCACCCGGCACATTACCGGAGAGCTGGCCAGGAGCACTGGGCTTGATGATTTAAGGCCGGTGGCGGTGCTGGCTCCGGGCGTGCTGGGGCAGACTGGCATAGAAACCGGGGAGCTGCTCTACAGCGTTACCCAAAAGCTCCGCCCGGCCGCGCTGATCGTGGTGGACGCCTTGGCCTCCCGAAGGCTGGATCGTCTGGGCTGTACCGTCCAGGTATCGGATACAGGGATCAGCCCGGGATCAGGGGTGGGAAACGCCAGGCCTAAAATCGACCGTCAGACTATGGGAGTACCGGTGGTGAGTATAGGAGTGCCTACGGTAGTGGATGCCATGACCCTTGCCGCGGACCTGCTGGGGAGGGAGGAGGCGGGAATGGAAGAAGAAATTTCTCCCCGTGGAGAGCCTATGGTGGTGACGCCCAGGGAAATCGACCTGCTGATCGACCGGGCGGCCAAGCTGGTGAGCATGGCGATTAACCATGCGCTCCAGCCCTCCTTTACCTTGGAGGATCTGGGAACCCTGGTGTCATAATCCAGCTCTTTCAGGCATAAGCATTAGAGAGTTTTTGAGGAACGGGCAGACGGCACGGCTCCGGACAAAAGCTCTTTCTTTTCACAAAAATGCCGAAAGGGTGGGGAAACGGTGAGGATTCGGAATCCAAAAATTAAGCGTGCCCTTATGACGGGGATGGCTTGTCTAAGCACGGTGATCGCGGTGCTCAGCTTTACGCTCAAGCTGCCCCAGGCCTTTCTGGATGGACAAAATTCCCTTTCGGTTTTGGCGGCGGGGCTTACCGCGCCGGACGGCGCCAGGAATCTCTTTGCCCAGAGGGCTCCGGAAAACACGGAAGCCCAGTCTCAATTAGGACAGGAGACGGCGGGTTCTCAGCCTTCTCAGCCGAAGGAGAGCAGCTCCTCAGCCAGTCCGTCCTCTCAGGCGTCATCCTCTCAGGCCTCCAGTTCTGAAAGCGCTTCATCCTCTCAGCCGGAAGAACCCAGTGAAAACTCCGAGAATCCCGGCGGGGAAGTGCCCTATACCGGCGGCCCTCTGGAGGAAGGAGAGGCGGCCTATCCGATCAATGAGGTGCAGATCGGTCCCAGCGGAACTCAATATGAGAATTTCAGCATCAAAAGCACCTGCCAGACCCAAATCGATATTGGAGCGGAACTGGCGAAAAGGCCCGATGTGAATATCCAAAAAAACGGAGAGCCGGAGGTGCTGATTATGCACACTCACACCTGCGAGGCGTATCTGGACATCGACACAGGACAATATCCGGAAAGCTTCTACCCCAGAACGACCGACGAGCGCTACAGTGTGGTGGCGGTGGGGGACGCGATTACGCAGACGCTGAACAACGCTGGCATCGGTACGCTCCACGATAAAACCATCCACGATAATCCCAGCTACAACGGCTCCTATTACCGTTCGGAGCAGACTGTCAAGGACGATCTGGCCGAGTACCCTGGCATCCAGGTGGTTTTAGATATCCACCGGGACGCGCTGGGGAATAACGAGACGGGAAAAACCAAGCCGACCTTTGTGGTGGATGGGAAAAAAGCCGCCCAGATTATGATTATCGCAGGCTGTGATGACGACGGAACCTGGGAGTTCCCAGATTGGGAATATAATCTGCGCTTAGCGCTGCAGATTCAGCAGACGGCGGAGACTATGTACCCGGGAATGACCAGGCCCATGAATTTTTGTCCCTCGCAATACAATATGCACCTGACCCATGGTTCCCTGCTGATCGAAGTGGGAACCGACGCCAACACCATCGAAGAGGCTACCTATACCGGAGAACTGCTGGGCAACGTGCTGGCCAGCGTGCTGAATCAATTGCAAGGCTAGGCTTAAAAGCGGGAGTTTTTACAGCCGGGGCCTATGATTATTGATGTATGATGAAAATAAGGAAAGCGGGCAGTTCTTTAGAGAGAGCTCTGTCTAAGGGGATAGCCAGCCAAGAGGCTTCTCGGCAGCGGCATTTGGGATCACATGACGGGAAAACCGGATCGGCCGTCCGGCTTTCCCGTCCCGATTTATTGAAACAGAAAGGACGTTTTTTTTGGACAGACGTAAAAAACAAAAGGAAATCTTTTTTACAGGCTTCTGTGTAACTCTTATCCTGGCGGCGGCCCTGGGGGCGTTTCTGTGCGTGGATAATACCCTGTCCGCCGCGGGCTTTGACGGGGGCGGATTTGCCCGAAGCGCCCTGTCGCTGTGGGATCATGCTGAACAGTGGGTTGGGGCCATTGGAGGGACAATAAAAATCGGGGCGGAACGGATTGTAAATTTTCTGAAACATTTTTTTCAACAATTGGGAAATTTGTTGCATTGCGTCGGTTCTGTGCTATAATATAACGTGGAAATACATGGGATTTTTTTTGATTAAAAGCAAGGATTGCATGGATTTAAAATAAGGGGTTTGTAACTTGGAGGTTAGAAAGCGTGAACGTAAAAAAGTGGACTGCGTTATGCGTTACAATATTATTGATGCTCAGCTTTGTCTGTGCCATGCCCGCTTGGGCGGAGGACGAAAGCGAGGGCGCCTCATCGTCTTCCAGCCAGGCGGTCAGCGAGGAGACTTCTCAGGAACCGTCGTCCTCCACGTCTTCTGCGGCTTCCGGCAGTTCAGAAGCGCCTTCGACGTCTGCTCCGGTGCAGCAGCCCCCCGAACAGCCGGCAGATCCTCCGCCGGAACCGTCCTCCACAGGCCCGGAACCAACCCCGGAGCCATCCTCCAGCGAGCCTGTGTATTATGAGGAACCGGCCGCCGTCTCTAGTGAAGCGTCCTCCTCGCGGGCTTCCTCCTCGTCCAGGGCGTCTTCATCCAGAAAGCCGGTTTCCAGCGCTGTCAGCATGCCGGAGGTGGGCTCAAAGGTTTATTCCATTCCCGACCTGCTCGGCTCCGGCGTAGAGGTTACCAAGGTGGACCAGCGGACAAAGATTTTAGGAATTTTGGCCTGGGTTCTTATTGCTCTGGGCATTGTCATCGTTCTGGTGGTGCTGTTCAGCAACAACCGCAGAGGCGGTCCCAGAAACAGAAACGTGGGCCGGAAACGCTATCATCGCCGCAGCAGCCGTACAGGGAAAAAGCGCCTTTTGGATGATAAGTATTATCGCGGAAAATATGGAAGATACCGCTGACCGAGTAAAAATCCCCGACTCACTGAGCTGGGGATTTTTTAATGCCGGCTTAAAAGCGATAAAGCCCTGCCGGAGCTGACGGTGGAGAAAGGCTCTGTTTAAAAAAGGGCCTCGGAAAAAGGAAGCTGAGAGTAAGCTGTGGTAATTGTAAGCGGCCGCTGTTAAACGGAATTCGTTTGTGCGGAGCTGCCGTGTATCAGAACAGCGTTTTGTCCGGCGCCTTTGAGAGCCGAAAAATAAAAAACGCGGGCTTCTCGGCTGCAAGATAGATTTGGCTGGACCCAGTGAAGCAGGAAGCGCCGCAAGCAGAGGAAGAAATTTGCGCTGCGGAAGCGAAAGGATAGAAATCAGGAAAAACGGCTGGGAAATCCCGCGCGTCATGTCCTGATAAAGTAATGGGAATGACTTTGATAGGCGCGGGTCTATCGTGCGCCATTAAAATAGAGTGAATCTCCTTTGTGAGATAGCGCTGCAAAAGACTTTTCCGCGATCCGAACGACCCGCTGTTTTTGAGAAAGAGGTGTTAAAGGGCGGCATGGAACTGCCAAATTGGGGCATTAAGCTGATCAGGCGATTGGAAGAGAAGGGCTTTGAGGCCTATGCGGTGGGTGGATGCGTTCGGGATATGCTTCTTGGGAAAAAACCGGAGGATTACGATTTCGCCGTTTCAGCCTTGCCGGACGAAACAAAGCAGGCTCTGAACGGCGTGCCGGTTTTTGATACCGGACTGCGGCACGGTACCGTGACCGCTGTGGTGGACGGACATGCGGCGGAGATCACGACCTACCGGACTGAAAGCGGCTATTCTGATTTTCGAAGGCCGGATAAGGTAGGCTTTACCCGGTCGCTCAGTGAAGACCTTTCCCGCCGGGATTTCACGGTGAACGCCATGGCGTTTCATCCGGAAAGAGGCTTGGTGGACTGTTTTGGAGGAAAGGAAGATCTAAAAAATCGAATTTTAAAGTGTGTTGGAGAGCCCGAAAGGCGGTTCCGGGAGGATGCCTTACGGATTCTCCGGTGCCTGCGCTTTTCCTCGGCGCTGGAATTTGCCATAGAGGAGGATACAAGGCAGGCTTTGCTGAAGCATCGGGAGCTGTTGAAAAAGATCGCGCCGGAAAGGCTTCAGGCGGAATTTTCCAAGCTGATCCTGGGAGAGTGGGCGGAACAGGTGCTGACAGAGTATCTCCCGGTTTTCCAGGTGTTTTTGCCGGAGGCGGGCCAGCGCCGGAGTGCCTTGAGCTGGCTGCCGGCGGAAAAAAAGCTCCGGCTGGCCGGCGTCTTTTCCGGCTGTACTCCCGATGAGACCGCGCGGGCGCTGGAAAGGCTGCGGTATGATGGAAAAACCATCAGAACAGTCACGACGTTAGAGCGGTACCGACAAGTCCCCCTTGAGACTGACAGGAGACAGGCGAGAAAATTAGTTTTCCTCTTAGGAATGGAAACGGCGGAGGAGCTTCTTCGTTTTCGTGAGGAACCAGAGCTTTTGAAATGGCTGGAGGTAATCCGCGGTCAGGGGCTGTGCTGTTCCTTAAGCCAGCTGTCCGTCAACGGAGAAGACCTGATCCGATTGGGATACCCTGAGGGGAAAGGAATCGGAAAAGCGCTCAACCGGCTGCTCCAGCTGGTGCTGGATGAGACGCTGGAAAACCAAAAGGAGCTTCTTTTAAAAAAAGCAAAAAGCTGGATGAAGTTGGATTGCTGGCAGCAGAAATAGTCAAAATAGTATAATATGGAATTAATATTACAATTTGTAATTTTAAAATAAATACTAATTGTATTATATAAAAGGAGAAGTACAATGAGAAGAATGTCAAGAAGGCGGAAAAGCACTTTGTTCTCCGCAGTCATCGTGGCTATCGCTGCGCTTTGCACTTATTTTTTTATGGGAGGCCCGGAGCTTTCCGATCAGAAAACAGAGCCTCAGACAGGGGAAGGGCAGGCGGTTTCTATCCCCGCGCCGGAGAAGGGGCGCGAGCTGCAAATTCAATACTTAGATGCTGGGCAAGCAGACGCGACGCTGATTCGCCTGCCCAACGGGCAGACTATGCTCATTGATGCCGGCGGCAACGCTACGGCTGACCGGCTGGTGGAATACATAACGAAGCAAGGCGTCAAGCGGATCGATTTTTTGATCGGCACGCACCCCCATGAGGATCATATCGGCGGGCTGGATAAGGTGATCGAGGCTTTTGACATTGGAGAGATTTATCTTCCTAAGGTGGCGGACAGCCAGGTTCCAACCACCAGGACCTACGAGGACGTGCTGGCCGCTGTGGATCAGAAGGGGCTGAGGGTAAACCGGGGTGCGGCTGGAACAGTGCTGTTCCAAAGAGATGAGCTTTCCGCCCGGCTTTTGGCGCCTAATAGTGACGCCTACGACGAGCTGAACAGCTATTCCATTGTGGTATTGCTAACCTATGGAGAAAGAAAATTCCTATTTATGGGAGACGCTGAATCAGACTCTGAACAGGAAATCCTGGAGCGCTTCGGTAATGTAACGGCGGATGTGCTGAAATGCGGCCACCATGGAAGCTCCACATCCACCAGCGAGGCGTTTTTGGATCGTGTGTCGCCGGAATATGCCGTTATTTCCTGCGGGAGGGATAATTCCTACGGCCATCCTCATCAGGAGACGCTGGAAAGGCTGGACCGGAAAAACGTAACGGTTTACCGCACAGATCAGCAGCATACGGTGATCGCCTCCTGTGATGGAGAAAAGCTGACGCTTGACGCCGTCGATATATCTTTAGAAAAAGATTAGGGGGCTTTATCGTTTTGCAACCATTGCGGTTCCATAAATTCTTCCTAAGTTTTATTTTATCAATCGTCACACTGTTTTTATAAGAGGCCCCGCTGGGGTCTCTTTTTTATTCATTATCCCCCTATTTTCATGTTTGATTTGATTCAGCCTGCTGCTAGGTGTGGTTTATTTACACAACAAGTTTTGAGAATTTATCGGTCTCCGCAAAATCCGACAGGAAAAATATGGAATAAGACTTATAATGGGGGCATATGATAAAGGTTGGTGAATGATTTTGAGGACCAAAGGGGTAACAATTGGAGCATTAGGAACAAAACGGCATTCCAAGGAAATTCTGCGGGAAACCTTGGCCTCCCAGACGCTGGCAAAGCTGTTGGTGCAGGTCGTTTATTTTGGCTTGGGCGTGCTGGCCTCACGGGGAACGGTGTTCGGCGGTTATTCGCCCTTTGGCGTGGCGCTGGCAGCCGCGGCGCCGTTCCCTAATATAATCGCGGTGACCGCTGGAACAATTGTGGGAAGCCTTCTGCCAGGCGCGGTAAACGAGGGGATACGCTATTTGGCGGCAATTTTAGCCACAGCCGCTATCCGGTGGACGCTGAACGATCTAAAAAGGCTGAACAAAAGCCAGCTGTATGCTCCTATTGTGGCTTTTGTACCGATCTTCGCTACCGGTATGGCGATGAGCACTGCCAGCCTGATTACATCCACTACCATCGTTTCCAACCTAACGGAAGCGCTGTTGTCCGCGGGAGCGGCGTATTTCTTTACTCAGACTGTCAAGGTCCTGTCAGGAAGCAGAGGCGCCGCCGCCTTAAGCCAGCAGGAGCTGGCCTGCGTGGCTTTGACCGGCTGCATCGGCATACTGGCGTTCGCCAATGTAATGATCGGCTATGTTTCCGTAGGAAGAATTTTAGCGGTGCTGGCGGTGCTTTACTGCGCTCAATACGGCGGCGTAGGCGGCGGCAGCGTTTCAGGTATCGCTACCGGCATCATTTTCAGTTTGTCATCCGCTTCGTTAAGCTATATCGCCGGCGCCTACGCCTTCGGCGGCCTGATCGCCGGGCTGTTTTCACCATTGGGAAGAATTGCCGTAGCGGGCGCGTTTATCCTCTCTAATGGAATTGTCGCCTTGCAAACGGGAAACACTGCTACTGTAGTAGCCGGCGCCTACGAGGTAATGGCGGCGACCTTATTATATATGCTGGTTCCAAAATCCGCGACCCAGGGACTGGCGCAGATTTTTACCACGCCTGTGGACAAGCCAAATGTGGACGGTATGCGGCGAAGCGTGATTATGCGGCTGGATTTCGCCTCAAAGACTTTATCGGACGTATCCAGCTGTGTGGATGAGGTGTCGAAAAAGCTGAAGCAGATTTCTGTCTCCGACCTAAATCAGGTGTATCAGAAAACAGCTACGTCGGTATGCGGGCGCTGCGGCCTCAAGGCGCTGTGCTGGCAGCAGGAATACTCCAACACCATGAACGCCTTTAACGATTTGACCCAGGCGCTAAAAGGGAAGCATAAAATCACACAAGAGGATTTTCCGCAGCATTTCCGGGAAAGGTGCAATAGGCTTTCTGAGGTGGTGGGAGCGGTCAACCGATATTATACCGGCTACCAGGCCAATGCGGCGGCGGATCGAAGGATCAGCGAGGTGCGGGGGGTGGTCTACGACCAGTTCTGCGGTATGAGCGAAATTTTAGAGGATATGGCTCAAGAGCTTGAGCTGTATGAAAAATATGATTTTGCCCTTGGAGAGCAGCTGAGCACGATGCTTCGGGCCTCCGGCGTGCTGCCCATCGACGTGAGCTGCCGGGTAGACCGCTACAATCGGCTTTCCGTAGAGATTGAGGCGGCTAAGGAGGAAGCGGCGACCCTGTTCAAAAAGGATCTTCTGCGGCAGATTGACCGGGTATGCGGAAGAAAAATGGATGCACCCTGTATCAGCACAGCGCCGGACCGGTGCCGGATTCAGTTTAGTGAAAAGCCGGCGTTCCAGGCGGAATTGGCGATAGCGCAGCATGTGTGCAATAACGGAAGCCTCTGCGGTGATCACTGCACCTACTTTAACGACGGCCTGGGACGCATGGTGATGATCGTCAGCGACGGCATGGGCAGCGGCGGCCGCGCGGCGGTAGACGGCGCTATGGCCGCAGGAATTTTAGCCAAGCTGGCGAAGGCGGGAATCAGCTTTGACTGCGCTCTGCGGATCGTCAATTCCGCTTTGCTGGTAAAGTCTGGAGACGAATCGCTGGCAACCTTAGATGTGGCCAGAGTGGATTTGTTTTCCGGTAAGGCGGAATTCTGCAAGGCCGGGGCAGCGGTCTCTTATGTGGTGAGAAAGGGAAAAATCCACCGGGTGGACCTGCCGTCCTTACCCGCTGGAATTTTGACGGAAATCAGCTTCGCCAAGGAAACCTATCAGCTTCAGGAGGGAGATCGGCTTCTGATGATATCCGATGGCGTTTTGACGGAAGGGGAGGCCTGGCTGGAGGGAGAACTTCTCACTTGGGAGGATCAGGGAGAGGAGGAATTCGCCCAAAGGATTGTGGAATTAGCCAGGGAGAAAAGAAAGGACGGGCACGACGATGATATTACGGTTTTGGCGGCGACCATTCAGATCCTTCCTTAAACATCAGTTTTGGCCAGTAGGCTTTGGCCAGCAGGCGGTTAGCCGGTAAAACAGCGCGGGCGGTGTTTTCTGTAATGAGAAAAATGGACTGGAGTGGCTGAGGCTCCACATTGATTGTTCAGGCCCTGGCGGCAGCCATGCCGGCACTCATCTGAAAAGCAACAGGCCCGGAACCATTCGGCTCCGGGCCTGTTTTCTTGTTCAGAAAGAGGCTCCACGGCAAAACCAAAAAACAGGAGAAGATAGAAAAAAGGCCTTGGCAGATCAATAGGTTCAAGCCAGAGCGGGATAAAAGCAGCCTGTTTCTCAATAAAAAGATTTAGGAGAGATGGAGAAAATAAAAAATTGCGGTAAGCATGAAAAACGATCAAGGCTGGCTGATTTACCAGCTGTAGGACGGGCGATGGGGAGATATTTTTAAGCCTCCCGCTGGTTTACGAACAAATTTAACCATTGGGCAGGCAGCCCCGGCTCAGCCGGTGAATAGGACGTTCGCCCGCAAAAGCACCCGCGGCGTAAGCCGGGCAGCGCAAGCTGACAGCGGCAGGAAATCACCGGAGCTGTCATTAGCAAAAGCGGCTGCCTTTCTGGAAGGCAAAGCAAGCGCCGCAACGGAAATAAATTCAGCGTGCCCTGAAACGCCTGACGGGGATAGCCCTGATAGGATCAGCTTGAGCACCGGCTTTTACGGGAAAGCTGTGGCATTATGGCGCTGCTGAAGGGCAGCCTGTTTATAGCCGCGGTAAGAGTTCGGGCTGGGGCCTTCGCCGTCCGGCTTTGGGATGTCCGCCGGCCGGGGCTTCAAGCTTCATCGTATTCGGCAAGACCAGAGCCTCTAGCGGCTTAGGTTTCTGGAGATTTTACGCAGCACCCAGCTTAGATACAAGACGAAAAACAGGCAGATGAGGAAAGCCGGCGCTAACCCATAAAGGCCCCTGTATTGCTGAAAGGCGGCGTGTACGGCCATTCCTACGGCTGCACCAATCAGTCCAAGCAAGGCTATCAGGAAACAGGCAAGAACAGCGTTTCGCACCCGCTTGTTTCTTCGGGTTAGGCTGTCCTGGTCGGTAAAGGATTCCGGACGTTCCCCCGTATTCCTTTCTCCAGATAAAGCAGCTTGCCATTTGGCCCATAAATTCCCAGCTAAACTGCTGATAAGTGGCTTTATAATCTTTTTTTGGAAAAGCGTTCAGGTCAAAGACATACCGGTACTGTTTGGGTTCCGTTTTGTGGAAGGTCATCCGGATAGAATCCCATTGGCGGATCCGCTGAAGATTCCAGCCTTGCTTTGCCAGCGTTTCCAGCCAAGCTTCATAGTCCGCAGGAACAACCCAGCGATAAGCGGAAAACCAAACGGTTTTCGTGTTTTTCATAGCAATTCCTCCGCAAGCTTTGATAGCGCTATAATGCGCCGGGCTTCTTCTCTGAGCAGCTCCTCTCCGAGCCCGGTGATGAGATACTGCTTTTTTCGGTCGATTTCCCGGGTGGGACGGATCAACCGGTCTCTTTCCAACTTTTGCAGGGTTTGATAAATAGTGCCGGCCCCAAGCACAATACGGCCCTGGGTAATTTCCTTTACATGGAGCATAATCCCATAGCCGTGGCGCTCCTGCCGAAGAGAGGAAAGAATATAAAACATGGTTTCGCTCATGGGAAGGAGCTTCTTTTTTAAGCCGTCCGCCGTCAAATGATCACCTCCCGGCCGGAAAGTATTTGATGGTACTCCTTATAAGCGATACAGCCGATAGCCCGAGTTCGTCCAACAGTGGCCGTCTCCCGTATCTGTCTTAAGAACGCCGGGGTTTATTCCGGCTGCGGCTCCTGCCCCACAGCACGCGGCAGGCTCCTTTTTTCCAGAGGGGCACTCTTACCGCCTCTTATTTTCTGTCATCGGTCCATTTTGAACAATTTATCAAGAGAAAGCATTTTGGAAGCTTTGGCCGGCTTTGCCCGCTGCTTTCACAGCAGCAATATATCACGTTGTGATATACAGTATACATCGCGTCGTGATATATGTCAAGTAAAAAAAGGCTCTGAAATTACTTCAGAGCCTGATGAATTTATTCCGAAAGGGCTTGCGGGAGATATTAATCCTCAATATAGGCGCGTATCCGGAATAAAGCGCCGGTTTGCCTTGCCAGGCGCTCGCACTCCGCGATCTCCTTCTGAGACATATCCTTATCCACTACGGAAAGCACCACTTGAGGAACATAGACGCTGACCTGCCGGGTAAAGGAAAGAATAGCGGGCAGAGCGTCCAGGCCGAATTGAGAGTGGCAGAGCTCCTGATATTTTTCGGGAGTAGAGGCGTTTAAGCTGATAGAAATAATATCCACCAGGCCGTCGAATTCAGAAGCGGTTTTCCGGCCGTTGATTAAATCGGAAAGGCCGTTGGTGTTCACCCGGATAGAAATATGGCTGGCCTGGCGCACCTTGCCGCAAAGCCAGAGCATATCCTCCAGCCGGCAGGTAGGCTCCCCATAACCACAGAATACCAGCTCTGGGTAGGCGTTTAGATCCCGCTTGGAAAGATCCTCCCAGATTTCATCTCTGGTAGGCTCCCGGTCCAGCCACAGGGATTCGGCGTCGCCTACGCCGGGACCGTGAGTCCGCAGGCAAAAATCACAGGCGTTGGGACACCGGTTGGTCAGGTTCACATAAAGCTTTCCGCCTAAAGTATAAGTAATCGTCAAAATAAAACAGTCCTTTGAGTTAATGAAAAGATCAGAATAAAAGTAAAATTTTCTGTCAAAAGGGAAAAAGCAAGGCGCAAACGGCAGAAAAGAACAAAAGAGAGCGAAGGGCTCCTTTGCGGGGCCGCACAGCGCCTGGCGAGAGCGCAAAAGCGCCGGAGACCGCCGCGGAACAAGCAAAGCCTTGTTTCTCAGTTCGAGGACCGCCGGGGCTGTCCCTTGAAGCAGGGCCGACGGCCGGTCAAATCGGAAGCGCGGCAGCACCGGGCGGGCCCGGCTTTCGGCGGAGCGGTTCAAATAGAGAAAAGGGCGCGGGCGTTCTCAAAAGAGGCGTTCAGCACCTGCTCGGCGGAAATCCCTCTGATTTCAGCGATTTTTTCCGCCACATAACGAATCAGAGAGGAATCGTTCCGTTTTCCCCGGCAGGGGACCGGCGCCATGTAAGGCGCGTCGGTTTCCAGCAGAAGGCGGTCCAATGGGACAGCTCCGGCGGCCTCTACCGGATGGCGGGCGTTTTTAAAGGTTACAGAGCCTCCAAAGCCGAGATACAGTCCCAGCTTTACCGCCTGGCGGGCGGTCTCGACGCTGCCCGAAAAGCAGTGGAGAACCCCTTTGGGCTTGTGCTTTTGCAGCAGCTCCATGGTGTCCCCATGGGCCTCCCGGTCATGGATAATAACGGGCAGGCACAGCCTTTTGGCCAGCAGAAGCTGGCCTTCAAAAAAACGCTTCTGAACGTCGGGAGAGGCGTTTTCCTTCCAATAATAATCCAGCCCAATTTCGCCGACGGCCACCACCTTTGGCTTCGCCGCAAGCCTTTCCAGCTGTTCCAGATAATCCTCGGGAACACCCTTGACCTCCTCCGGATGAACGCCCACCGCAGCATAAACGTAAGGATAGGCTTCGGCCAGCGCAACGGCAGTCCGTGAGCTTTCCAGGGAAGCGCCGCAGTTGACTACGCCGCCTACGCCGTTTTGGGGCAAGGCGGCGAGAAGCTCGCCGCGGTCGGGGTCAAAGGCTTTATCGTCATAATGGGCGTGGGAATCAAAAATCAAGCCATTCATCGGATTTTGCTCCCGGCGGGAATCTCGTCCACAAAAATCACCTTTACGTCACCGCCGGCGCAGTCGGCGGCTAAAATCATGCCGCAGCTCTCCACACCGCACAGCACAGCGGGCTTTAGATTGGCTACCAAAACAACGTGCCGACCCACCAACTGGTCAGGAGTATAATATTTCGCGATGCCGGAAGCCACGACCCGCTGGCCCTGACCATCGTTCAGGGTCAGCTTCAGAAGCTTTTTCGCTCTTTTGACCGGCTCACAGGCTACGATTTCCGCCACCCGCAGTTCAACCTTGGCGAAATCATCGATGCCGATCATAGCTACGCCCTCGACAGGCTGCTCCCGCTTCGGCGCCTCCGCCTTTTTCTCAGCCGGCTTCTGAATCAGGATCTCATCCAGCTCGGCAATTTCCTTGGCTACGTCGATCCGCGGAAACAGGGTTTCGCCCTTGCTGACGACAGCGTCAGCGGGAAGCAGGCCCCACTGATCGGCGCTGTCCCAATTGCAGACGTCAGCGCCGGCACCGATCTGAGCTTGAATTTTAGGCGCTGTTTCCGGCATGAAGGGAGTGATCAAAATAGAGACGATCCGCAGGCACTCGCACAGGTTGTACAGCACCGCCGCTAAGCGAGGCGCCTTATCCGGAGCCTTGCCTAAGGCCCAGGGCATAGTCTCGTCGATATATTTGTTGGAGCGGGCGATCAGCTTCCATACCTCCGCCAGAGCGTTGGAAAATTGGAAGCCGTCCATGCTTTCCTCATAGCGCCCGCGCAGGGAGGTTGCCATAGCCACCAGGTCTTGATCCAGATCCTCGGCCTGACGCTGGGCGGGAATGGAGCCGCCGAAATATTTCTGCACCATAGCGGTAGTCCGGGAAAGCAGATTGCCCAGATCATTGGCCAGGTCGTAATTGATGCGGTTGATCAAGGCTTCGTTGGTGAAAAGACCGTCGGCGCCGAAGGGAATCTCCCGCAGAAGGAAATACCGGATGGCGTCCACGCCGTAGCGGTCGCAGAGGATCACCGGGTCTACCACATTGCCCTTGGACTTGGACATCTTGCTGCCGTCTCCGAACAGGAGCCAGCCGTGGCCGTAGACCTGCTTGGGCAAGGGAAGATCCAAAGCCATCAGGATCGCGGGCCAAATAATGGTGTGGAACCGTACGATCTCCTTGCCGATGAAATGGACATCCGCCGGCCAGTATTTCCGGTAATCGGAGTCGTCGCCGGAGCCGTAGCCCATGGCGGTGATGTAGTTGGTCAGAGCGTCCAGCCAAACGTAAACCACATGCTTGGGGTCAAAATCCACCGGAATCCCCCAGGTGAAGCTGGTTCTGGATACACACAGGTCATCCAGGCCGTTTTTGATAAACTGAATCATCTCGTTTTTCCGGCTCTCCGGCTGGATAAAGTCCGGCTGATCCTCGTAAAGCTTCAGCAGCCTGTCGGCATAGTTTCCCAGCTTAAAGAAATAGGCTTCCTCCTCGGCCCACTTTACCTCACGGCCGCAGTCGGGGCATTTGCCGTCCTTCAGCTGGGTTTCCGTCCAAAAGGACTCGCAAGGGGTGCAGTACCAGCCCTCATATTTGCCCTTGTAGATTTCACCCCGGTCATAAAGCTCTTTGAAAATTTTCTGCACCGCTTTTACATGGTAATCGTCGGTGGTGCGGATAAACCGGTCGTTGCTGATATTTAGAAGCTTCCAAAGCTCCTGAAAGCCGGCTACGATCTCGTCCACATACTCCTTGGGCGTGACCCCGGCCTTGGCGGCGTTCAGCTCGATTTTTTGGCCATGCTCGTCGGTGCCGGTAAGGAACATGACGTCATAGCCTTGCATTCTCTTGTATCTGGCAATCGCATCGGTAGCCACCGTGCAGTAGCTGTGGCCGATATGGGCTTTTCCCGAAGGATAATAAATCGGCGTGGTAATATAAAAGGTCTTTTGATCCATGGTAAAATTACCTCCCCAAAAATCATATAAAGTTATTATACCATTTTCAAAGCAAAATTCAACCAAAACCCCCGGCGATCCGAAGAAAACAGATGATTTTCACACTTTTTTCTGCTATAATATAACAGTATGAAATAAGCGTTTGAAAGTGATTTCAGGCTGGCCCTGCGCTTTTGAGAGCGGAACGAAAGGTACGGATCAGCCCAAAAGCGGCTTTCCTTATGCTCACCCCCGCCGTTAAAGGCCTGGATTTTTCCGGAAAGATAGGGCGAGTGAAAAATTAAAAGGATGGATAAAATGAAAAGAGGTACGAAAGCGGCTTGCAGCGCGGCGCTGGTGGCGGTGATGCTGGCCGGCGGCTGCCTGCTCCAAGCATGCAGCCAGCAAAGCGCCCCAGCGGACCTTCCGAAAACAGAGTCCCGGACTGCCAGCCGGGAAGAGGCTTCCAGTGCCGGCGCAGTTCCCGAGAAGGGAGAGCCGGAGGAACCGGCCTTAAAGGGAATAAACGATCTGACGGGGATGCCCATGGATGAGGCAAAGGAAAATAACCGTCCCTTGGCGGTGATGATCAATAATATCGATATCGCCCAGCCGCTCATGGGAGTGTCCCAATCCGACGTAATGTACGAATGTCTGGCGGAGGGCGGAATCACCAGGATTATGGCCTGCTTTAAGGACCCCTCGGGGGTTGCGGAAATCGGCAGCGTCCGCAGCGCCAGGCCCTATTATATTCGGATCGCCCAGGGCATGGATGCGGTTTATATGCATTCCGGCGGCAGTGAGGACGCCTATGCCTTGCTGGGCAGCGGGGTCATCGACGAGTTTGACCTGGATACGGATATGATGTGGCGGGACGAATGGAGACGGGAAAACCTGGGTTACGAGCACAGCGTTCTAACCTCCGGAGAGCTGCTGGAAAACGGGATCGCCAGCCGCGGCGTTCGGAGAACCTATGAGGGCGCGTCCCCGGAAAGCCAGATGTTTTCCGAAACCGAATCCCAGGTACAGGCAGGCGGGAGGGCCCATTGGTTATGCGCTTCCTTCTCTTCCTACAAGGATACTGCCTTTACCTATGACGCCGGCTCGCAGGCCTATTTGGTAGGTCAGTTTGGAGAAGCCCAGATGGACGGCGCCTATAACACCCAAGTTGCCCGGCAGAATGTGCTGGCTCTGTATATTCCCACCTACAGTCCGGACGGAGGCCTTTTGCAGCAGATGGACTTGATCGGAAGCGGGGACGGCTACTATATGAGCCGGGGAAAAATCATCCCTATTGCCTGGCATAAGGACAGCTACGATACGCCCTTTTACTATACCACGGAGGCAGGAGAAGCTTTGATTATGGCTCCTGGCAGCGTTTATGTCTGCTGTGTGCCCCTCAGCGGCTCCATTACCTTTGAATAGCCATGTGGGCTTCGATATCATGATTTTCAATAGTAAAAAGAGCCTTTCCCCTTGAATCCGGGAAAGGCTCTTTTTGCCGCCTATAAGCTTAAGAAGCCGCCGTTTCCAGCGGGGCAGGCAAATAAATAAGCGGGGAGATGACAGTGTGGCAGAAGAAATCGAGCTATTCCATATTGATTAAAAGAATAGATAAGAGAAAATGTGCGGAATCAAAAATACGATAAGCTCTAAACACAGGCGGCTTCCGGGATTACCAGCTGTAGGACGGGCGGTGCCGCGATATTTTTTGAGCCTCTCCTCAGGGGGCGGCCGTGCTAACCTCTATGGAGCGCTCAAGGCGCTGGCCTGCAAGTGGGTTTGATTCTGTGAAAGGCATTGCTTCCGCATAATTCTTTTGGATTGCGGCATAAAAATAAGCAGGGGGAACCGGCGTGGAACGAAGATGATATTGATAGCAGGCGCAGCATGCACGCTTTCTGAAGGACAGAGGAGAAAACTTCGATATACGGTGAACCGATGGGATGCGGAGAATAGAAAAAGGGGCTGTAAGGACATGGTATCGGCTCTTGGGAAGCCGGGATGCGGCGGGACGGAATAGAAATGTTATTAAATTGTGAAGCTGTTCACATTTTTTTACAGAAGCTTTTAAGCTTTATTCATTTGTCCATCAAAAAACTATCACTTTTCACGTTTATCATAAAGGCAAGATCAAAAAAGATCATTCAGCATAGATTCAAGGAGGAAGTCAGTATGAATAACTATGACCCATATGATCCGAATCAAAACCAAAGCTATGGGGATCCGCAGAATACAATAAACGGGCAGGGGACAGAATCTACCTACAGCCAGGGGGGCGGGCAGGAGCAAAACACCCAGCCGTATCACGGCCAGACGCAAGGGGATTCCACTTATCATTACTCCTATCAGTCTCCTTATCAAAACGTAGTAAATACCACGGCGACCCCGGTAACGGGAAGCGCCCCGGTGCCGCCCTCCAAAAAGAAGGAGAAGAAACCTCGCTACCTGAGCCGGAAAGCAGCCGCAGTCTTTATGGCGCTGGTGATCCTTGCGGCCGGAGGGCTTGGCGTAGGGGGAGGCATCCTGGGTTACCAGCTGGCCAAGGGCAGCGGCTCCGGCAGCGGCGTAAATATTACCACGGTGCAGCCCTCCAGCGGTGAGAACACAAACGCGGTCAATTATACCGGCGATTCCATGAGCGTCTCCGATGTTGCCGCTATGACGTCTCCCTCCGTAGTAGAGATTACCACAGAAGCGGTGACCACCGACATTTACATGCAGCAGTACGTCCAAACCGGCGCCGGCAGCGGCGTTATCATCAGCGAGGACGGCTATATCGTTACCAATAACCACGTTATCGACGGCGCGGAAAAGATCACCGTTACCACAAAGGACGGCACAGCCTATGAAGCAAAGCTGGTCGGTACCGATTCGGAAACCGACGTAGCCCTGCTGAAGGTAGAGGCCACAGGCCTGAAGGCAGTGGTAATGGGTAATTCCTCTGACCTACAGGTCGGCGATACGGCGGTAGTGATCGGGAATCCTTTAGGACAATTAGGCGGTACCGTTACCAGCGGCATCGTCAGCGCCCTGGATCGGGATATTACCTTAAACGGCAACAGCATGTCTCTGCTGCAGACCAACGCGGCCATCAATCCCGGCAACTCCGGAGGCGGTATGTTTAACGATAAGGGAGAACTGGTGGGCATTGTGGTGGCCAAATCCGGCGGCACCACCTCTGACGGCACCACCATCGAGGGCTTAGGCTTTGCCATTCCGATTGATGATGTAAAGGAAGTGGTTCAGGAGCTTTCCACTAACGGCTATGTGACCGGAAGGCCCAGCCTGGGAGTAAACCTGGTGGATATCACCAACGAGCAAACGGCAATGATGTACCGGGTAAATCAGCTTGGCGTGTATGTGCTCAAGAGCACCAATGAAGCCAATAACCTACAGGCGGGCGACTGCATTGTTTCCGTGGATGGAACCGCCGTCAGCTCTGCCGACGAGGTAAAATCCATCATTCAAGACCACAAGGTGGGGGATACCTTATCCATTGTCATTATCCGGGAAGGCAAGACCATGACTGTGGAGGCTGCCTTGCAGGAAAATAAACCGGACACCTCGTCCAATGACGAAAACACTGCCGGCGGAAATAACGGCCAGGGCAGCGGCGGCCAGGATTCCCAGCAGACGCCTGAGGACTCTCAGGGAGGTTCCCTAAGGGATTGGCTGAATCAATTCGGATTTTAAAAAATAAATTTTTAAAGCAAACGGCGTGCCCCGAAGGGCACGCCGTTTGTGATAGCGTGGGAGGCGGATAGGCCAAAAGATAAAATTTTTCCATTTTTTACAATCCATAAGCCAAGGGAAACAAGGCATACTAAGCTTGGACAGAAAAGCTCTAATGCATAAGGACCGGAATCTAGATAGGCCCTTCGCAATGGAGAAAAGCGACTGTCCTTCGAAATAAAGATTGAGGTGAAACGAATGGATCATTGTAAGGCAAATGAAAGCATCCGCTGTAGCGTTGTGCAGTGTAAGAACCATTGCGACACTAAGGATTACTGCGCTCTGGAAAGCATTACCGTAGGCACCCACGAGGCGAACCCCACTGTCTGCCAGTGCACCGACTGCGAGTCCTTCCAGCCCAAGCAGTGCCGCTGACACAGGCGCAGAGCCAGCCTGTAAGATTTACCGGAAACCGTTAAAATTTTTCGCGGACTGCGATCAACCAACAATCCTTCCTAAAGAAAAAACTTCGACAAAAAGGAAACAGCCGCCAATTTTAAGATTGGCGGCTGTTTCCTTGAAACCGGGGTTGTTTTTTGTTATAATACAGATACTTTGATCTCCTGTTTAGAAAAAATTTTGCGGAGAATAAAAAGGGCGTTCAAAAGTATTGTGGGAAAGAAAGAGGGCAAAGACCGTGGAAATAAAAAAGCGTGAAAAAAAGGTTGGTAGCTTTGCGAAAAAAGGGATGGCGCCAGTGCTGGCGGCGCTAATGCTTTTGGCGGCAGGCTGCTCCTCAAACTCTGGAGAGGCGTCAACCGCGCCAGCCTCTGAAGCACCGGTGTCTCAGGCGGAAGCCAGCTCTCAGGAGGAAGCGCCCTCTCAAGAGCCGGAAAGCTCCGAGGCTGCCTCCAGCGAGGTGCAGTCGATTCCTGAGATCCCCGAAGATCCTGCTGCGGAGCCTTATTTGAATGAAGGGATCGTTATGTATGGCAAGATGGCTTTGGAGGCATTTTACGACTGTCAGGAGCAGGCGGCTGATTACGCTGAAGTAATTTCCACGATCAAGCGGGCCGTACCTAGCGCTGAGGTTTACAACATCGTGGTGCCCACCCATGTGGAGTTTGCCTTGCCGGAGAAATACAAGGCGGACTTTTCCGTATCGGAACGCCCGACATTGGATGCGGTTTACAACAATTACAGCGCCGAGGTAAAGGGCGTTGATGTTTATGATGCTTTGTCCCTGCACAAGCTGGAGTACTTATATTTTAATACGGATCATCACTGGACCGGCCTGGGGGCGTATTACGCCTATACCAAGTTTGCCGAGGAGGCGGGCTTTACCCCTGTCGCTCAGGAGGATATGGAGAAAAAATCCATTCCCGGTTTGCTGGGGCTGCTGTACGATATCACCCAGGAGCCGGTTTTGGAGCAGAATCCGGACTCGGTGGAATACTTCATCATCCCCGGTGATTATGAGTGCCAAGTGATGTATCAGGGCTCTGACGAGTGGCTGGAAACCAGTATGCTGGCGGAATACGCTGAGGGGGCCAACGCCTACGGCGTATTCTTGGGCGGGGATAACAAGCTGTTTAAAATTCAGAACCAGGATCCCACGATGAAGAATGGCAAGAAGATCGCTGTCCTTAAGGAATCCTTTGGCAATGCTTTCGTTCCCTTTTTATCCCCTCATTACAGTGAGGTCCATGTCCTTGATATGCGGTATTGGGAAGGAAATTTAGCGAGCTACGCGGCGGAAAACGGAATTGACGAGATTTTAATCATGAACAATATCAAGTCGGCCTGCAACTATACGTTCCATGATTATCTGCTGGCCATGACCTGACCCTTGCTTTCCCTCAAGGCTATGATATAGGAGCGTGTAAAATTTGTCGCAGCAAAAAGTGGAGAGCCCGCTGTTTCAGCAAGGGCTTAAGGATGGCTTGCCCATTTGCCTTGGCTATATTTCCGTAGCCTTTACCTTTGGCATGATGGCCACAGAGGGCGGCCTGGCGCCTTGGTCGTCACTGCTGATTTCCATGACCAATCTGACCTCGGCGGGACAGTTTGCCGGTACCGCCCTGATTTTGTCCGGCGGCACCCTGCTGGAGATCGCCGTCACAACCTTTGTAATCAATATCCGCTATATGCTTATGTCGCTGTCCTTGTCGCAAAAGCTGGATCCCGATATGAAAATGGCGGAGCGGCTGATTCTGTCTTTCGGCGTCACCGACGAGGTGTTTGCTGTGGCAATACGGCAGAGAAAGGAGCTGACCGCCCGCTATCTGGCGGGGCTGATCCTGACCCCTTACGCGGGCTGGGCCCTCGGCACAGTGCTGGGCGCCACGGCTACCGGGGTTTTACCCCTTTCCGTGAGAAGCGCCCTGGGGATCGCTATCTACGGGATGTTTATCGCCATCATTATTCCCCCGAGCCGGGAGGCGAAGCCCGTAGCGGTCACCGTGGTGCTGGCGGCGGCCCTAAGCTGTTTGTTTTATTACATACCCGGCCTGAATCAAATTTCCAGCGGGTGGGTCATCATTATCTGCGCGGTTATCGCGGCGGGGATTATGGCGCTGCGCTTTCCTGTGGATGAGGAAACGCCTCCCGAAGAAAAGGAGGCGGCCTGATGAATTACGGTATGGTGCTGGCGGCTACGGCGGTAATGGCCTTGGTTACCTATCTGCCCCGCATGCTGCCGATGGCGGTAATTAAGCGTAAAATTCAAAACCGGTTTATCCGGTCCTTTTTAACCTACGTTCCCTATGCGGTACTGAGTGCCATGACGTTTCCGGCGATCCTTTATTCCACCTCGGACAACCTCGCGGTTGGGGTCCCCTCTGCGGCGGCAGGCTTGCTGGTAGCACTGGTTCTAGCCTATCACAACCGGGGGCTTTTAACGGTGGCTTTGGCTTCTTCGGCCGCAGTGTTTATCGTACAGCAAGCCTTGCTGTGGTTAGGATGGTAGTGATGCGTAAAAACGAGATAGCGGTAATAGAAATCACCGGCTATACTGCGGAAGGAAACGGTGTGGGCCGGCTGGATGGCATGGCGGTGTTCGTTCCCGGCGCCGCGGTTGGAGATACGCTGCAGGTCCGAATTGTCAAGACCTTGAAAAACTATGCCTTTGGAAAAATCGAAGAGCTTGTCGTTCCGTCAAAAGACCGGATCATACCCGACTGTCCTTGCTTTTCCCAGTGCGGCGGATGCAGCTTCCGCCACATTTCCTATAAAGCGGAGCTGGAAGCCAAGCGCCGGCGGGTAGAGGACGCGATTCAGCGGATCGGCGGCTTTGACCGCTTCCCGGTTCCTCCGGTGGTTGGCGCGGCAAAAATCAACCGATATCGAAATAAGGCTCAGCTGCCGATAGGAGCTGACCGGGACGGCAGGGGAATCATGGGGTTTTACGCCCTTCATAGCCATAGGATAGTTCCGATCGAGGATTGCCCCTTGCAGCCGAAGGTGTTTGCTCAGGCGGTAGCCTCTGTAAAGCAGTGGATGGAAGAATATAAAGTGCCTGTTTACCATGAGGAATCCCACTCCGGCCTATTGCGCCACCTGTATCTGAGGGAGGCCTCGGCCACCGGAGCGCTGATGGTATGCCTGGTGGGAAATGGCGATGAGCTCCCTCACAGCGGCGAGTTAGTAAAGAGGCTGCGGGAGGATCTTCCCTGTCTGGAAAGTGTGGTATTCAACAGTAATCGGGGAAAAACCAATGTGATTTTGGGAAAACGCTGCCAGGCTCTTTGGGGGAAAGACGGAATTGTGGATCATTTGTGCGGCCTGTCCTTTTTCTTGTCGCCGCTGTCCTTTTACCAGGTAAACCGGGATCAGGCTGAGATCCTGTACCGTCTTGCCGGCGAGTACGCCTCTTTACAAAAAGAGGATACGGTGCTGGATCTTTACTGCGGGACCGGGACGATCGGGATGACAATGGCCTCCAAGGCGGGGAAGGTGATTGGCGTCGAGGTGGTGCCGGACGCTATAGAGGACGCTAAAGCCAACGCCGTGAGAAACGGCGTGAAGAATATAGAATTTATCTGCGGCGATTCGGCTCAGGCGGTCCAGATGCTCAGAAAGCGGGGAGAGCGTCCGACGGTTGTCGTGGTGGACCCGCCCAGAAAGGGCTGCGGTCTCCCGGTGCTGGAACACATTGTGGAAATTGCGCCCAGGAAGATCGTTTATGTTTCCTGCGACCCAGCCACATTAGCCAGAGATCTGAAGCTTTTAGTAAAGGCGGGCTATTGCCTGCAAACGCTGGTACCAGTAGATTTATTCCCCAGAACCGCCCATGTGGAAACGGTGGCATTGCTGGAAAAAGCTGATATCAACCTTAAAAATTGAATGGCATCCCAGAGGGCTGAAAATAGTTTGATACTATTTTCAGCCCTCTTTTTTATATCGTAATAATATCCTGTCAGCTCTTACAGAACATGGCAAAAGCTCGGAAACCTTCAAGAGTGATTGAAAAAGCTTTCATGGCTGGCTTTTCTTAGCGCACAAATCGTTGAGATGCCCATAGCGCATAAGTCACCATAGGAGAATTTTTCAAGAATTGAAAGTGCTGAAAACCTAGAAAAATCAAGCGATATCGAAAATAAGCGAAAACTAGTGGTTTACTATTTTCTTATAAAAGCGCCTCCCATAAAATTGTGATTGAGGTAAATAAAAGTTTTATAACAAGGAGGCACAACGATATGACAAACAACATCTATGGATATATTCGTGTATCCACAAAAGAACAGAATGAAGACAGGCAGCGGATCGCGTTAGCGAATTTTCCTGTGCCCAAAGACAACATTTTTATGGATAAGCTTAGCGGAAAGGATTTTAACCGTCCTCAGTATCGTAAGCTTATAAGAAAGCTGCGTCCCGGCGATAGTATGGTAATCAAATCCATAGACCGACTGGGCCGCAACTATGAGGAGATATTAAACCAGTGGAGAATCATTACCAAGGATAAGCATGCGGATATTGTGGTGCTTGATATGCCTCTATTGGATACTAGGCACACCGGCAAAGATTTGACCGGCACCTTTGTCGCAGATTTAGTTCTACAAATTCTTTCCTATGTAGCGCAAACAGAGCGTGAAAATATTAAGCAGCGGCAAAAAGAAGGAATCGCCGCCGCCAAGCTTCGGGGAGTGCGCTTTGGAAGGCCGAGGAAGCCGGTTCCAGTAAATTTTGATTCTCTCCGAGCCGCCTGGAACAAGGGAGATATCTCCTCTCGACAGGCGGCGGCACAGCTCGGTATTGCGCAAGATACATTTTTACGCTGGGCACACGGGAAATAATAAGTTGCGAATTTTTCGCTAGGAAAATGTAGACATTTTCATTCCCGCGAGTTATAATACTTTTAGTAGTAATTAGCGGTAAAAAAGCCGGAAATTGCAGAAAAGTATGTAGAAAGCTACAGCACGAAATTTCCTGCTTTATCGTGCAAAGTGAAATTGACCAAAAATAGACGCATCACAGCTCTGAGGATGACTTACAAATCGTGACAAGGCGCTTAGCATCTTGCCACAAAGAAATTGGGCGCCGCGTTGTTTAGGGGCTTTGAAAAAACGTCAGCGGTGAACCACCGCAAGGGGCTGGTGAGATTTTCTGAGGATTAGGGCGGAGGAAGCTTATGAATGCCTTAAAACAGGAAGGGCTTGGCCTGCTAGATTATCTTGTTATTAAAACAGGGTGTATGTATCTATCTGATTTATCGCAAAAGGAGATGCTCTGTGAGATTCAGCATGCTGTCCGGGAGTTGGATCCAGAAGCTTTTAGCCTTTGGGAATGGAATGATGCTGTGGCCTACATAACAAGAGAACCGGTTTCTTTTCGTGGCAAAGAACAGGCAGCAAGATATCTTTTGAATTACAAAGAGAATCGTGAGGAAATCATGGCCGAAGTAAAAGCGTAATATATAGATACCCCTTTGTCATTGTCTGGATCGAAATGGTAACTCGCTTTGCTGATTCGGGTATCACAGCGCATCAAAAAGCCTATTTCTTGCCGCGTTTTTCACAGGGCAGAATTTTGATAAACAAATGGCAGGTTCAGTCAAGCTTTTCAAGAAATTAAAAAGGAGAAAACAGTACACGCACTGTTTTCTCCTTTTTATTTTTTAAGTGAATTTTTAATGGTACTGCTTTTGAAGCAATGCCACTGTCTCCACATAAATACCAAGTCAAATCATATCCCCACAAAACTATAGAAATGTCAGCACTATTTATACAGTACTAATACCGCTCGTGCATCCCTTTTCCCACAAAAGATTCATGCAATAGCCATTTATAATTATAAGGATTGATATAATACATAATTTATTGTATCAAAGACCATAATCAATTTTGTTGTAAACATGCACTTGAAAAAATATTCCACGCCTCAAATTCTTCTTTTTCCAATGCTTTCTTTTTTTCATTTATCTTTTTACGCTTCTTGTCTAAATCTTCTGCTAAGTCTTCTATATTTTTTAACAATGCTCTTGGAAATTGAAATCTCCTCAAATCCTCCTCTGTTACAGCAGTTTGTCCACTTGCTCCAGACTCTGCCCGGTTAAACTGTAATTGTCCCATTGGTGAGGCTAATAAATAGGCCATTGCTTTTGGGGATATTCCAACCGGACGTAGAATAGCTACATGACTATCAACTGTAAAATTGTCATCTAAATCAAATACAGCACTTTTTCCAATAGATGTACCTCCATCCATTGTCAATAAGACATCACCTTTTTTCAGTTTTCTGTTTTCAAGAATACACTCAAAATCTTCTTCCGAAATATAGCGACAATCTTCTATATTTATTTGTAAATGCTGTATTGACAAAGTATTTATAACCGGAATTCCATCTGTTCCGTCGATATATGATGGCTGTCCTCCTTTAACTAATGGTTGAGGAATTAATTCTCCTAGGTAAAATGTATCTTCCGTATCAATCATTTTTTTTAATTCTGAAAATTTTTTTTCAAATTGCTTTGCATCACATCTTAATGAATGTGTCTTTCTAATCTCGGATAATTTTGTCTTCGTATGACTTGGATAATTTTTGCTTTTAGCCATTAGTCCCATTTAACCTCCTTTTTTACAATATCCAAAACTGTAGTTGGTTCTCCAACGTCATAACTAACTGAATACGGTTCATCACATAAATGCAAATTGTAAATTTTTTTCTTTGTATTATTTCCAACAAAAGTACAAAGTTGGTTAGGCATACTCTTTTCTTTCCTTTTACTTAATTTATATCCGACTTCATCTACAACAAATGAATCAAACTGTTGATCATATACTTGACTAGTTTTATCAAAGGCATATCTTAAAATAAACTTATCAATTGATGCGGATTTTAGTAAATCATTATAATAAAGGAACGCATCATCAACTGTAGCCATATCCTTTCTCATACGTACAGGAATAACCTCTGAATTCTTACCTTTTTTTATTACCCACTCATCTTCATGCAATATTTCATTAATAGCATTCACTACTGCTTTTTCAACCTCTTTCGCCGATGTATAACTACTTTTCTTCATAGCTGATACACAAACTTTTCCAGCTTTAATAGCCCTATTTGCATAATCGATATTTTTCTGCCATTCACTATCCCATTTTTCTATTTCCGGGGCAGTTTTTTTCTGTGCAAATAAAAGACTAGTTAAAGTTGGCGTATCAATAAATACGTTTCGAGGTAGAGATACAATTGCCTTGATTTTAAACATTCTATATAAAAACAACCTGACTTGCATATTATCAACAGTATTAAATACTGATTCTGGTAAAACTAATCCTAATCTGCCATTGGGCTTAAGTAATTGAAAACATCTTTCAATAAATAAAGATTCGCTTGATGTAGATTCCGATAAAGCAAAAGTCTTTCCTAACTGTCTCACTGTTTCACTTGATAGGGTCACCCCAAAAGGTGGATTGGAAAGCACAACATCAAAGGTTTCGCACATATCTTTATTATAATGTTCTCTACTAACACTTCTTAAATTATCACCAACAGGACGAAGTTTCGTATCTTTATATTTAGAAAAGTCTGAAAATGCATCATATTTAAAAATATGTGCTGATCCGTCACCATGTAAAACCATATTTACTTTCGCAGTAATTGCCATTATAAATTTAGGGTCAAATCCATATATAAAATTCTCGGCCCAATAGTTAGGAACATCATCTGACATTCTAGCATTATAAAATTGCATCGATTCAAAATCACAAACCAATTCCTTTTTACGACTTTTTATTGCATTTGTTATAATTGACATAGCATTTAGCAGAAAAGTACCAGAACCACACGCTGGGTCCGTTGCCACTCTGAAATTGATACAATGTAACAATGCACCGGATACCCCATTAACGATGAACACGCCACCCTGTTAACGATAGTGAACCGGTGCAGGGGGCGTGTTTGTTTTTATCTAAGGTATTCGCATATTTTGTTGCAGTTATCGTCCAAGTTTTTCTTCTCGTTACATGCCTTTGAAAGTTTCCTGACAGTTGATTCTAACGAGAAAAGTGAAACACGTCTCCGTTGTATCGGGGTCCCTCTTTCGGTATAATAAGGCTACTGGGAGGTGAACAGGATGAAAGAAATGAATCTTGGCCGGATTCTGATTGAAAACCGCCATAAACGGGGAATTACTCAGGAAGAACTGGCGACCCATATTGGCGTTTCAAAAGGCGCGGTTTCTAAATGGGAGACAAACTCTTCCTTACCAGATATTTCGTTGTTGCCGCAGCTGGCTTCCTATTTTGATATCACCATTGATGAACTGATCGGATATGAGCCGCAGATGGAAAAAGAGGAGATTAAGAAACTCTATCTCCGCCTTTCCAAGGACTTTTCCGTGTTGCCTTTTGACGATGTTCTGGCTGAATGCCTGGAAACGGCAAAGAAGTATTACTCCTGCTATCCTCTGCTGTTTCAGTTGGGTACACTTTTAATCAATCACGCAGCGCAGGCTTCCAATTCGGAGCAGGTGACACAAATCATGGAAAAGGCCCTGGAATGGTGTCACCGCGTCAGGACCGAGGCGGACGAACCGAATCTCCAAAAAGAAGCGTTGTTAATGGAATCATTTTGCCTTCTTCAGCTCCAGCGTCCAGCGGAAGCCATCGATATTCTGGAGCCAGTTGAAATGCAGGCCGGTTCTCCGGAACCACTGCTGGCATCCGCATATCGAATGACCGGCAATGACCAGGAGGCAAAAAAGATCCTTCAGGCCGGAATATACAAAGAGATTATGGTCCTATTAGATTTGTTCCCTTCCTATCTAAACTTATGCCTGAATGATACGGAGCAGTTTGCAGAAGCCTGTGAACGGTTTTATCGCATAGCAGATATTTTTCAAATGAAAACGCTGCACCCCAGCATCCTTTTTGGAGTTTATATCACGATTGCGCAGGACTGGATGGCACTTGGAAATACCGAACAGGCGCTGGATGTTCTCATGCAGTATACAGAGCTTGCCGTCAGCGATATTTACCCATTGCATTTGCATGGGGACAAATTTTTTAATCTTCTGGATGAGTGGCTGGAAGGCGAGCTTGTTTTAGGATCGTTTCCGCCAAGAGATGAAACGCTGATCCGGCACAGTATCACACAGGCTCTCAGTGAAAACCCCGCCTTTCTGCCCTTGGCAAATAACCCACGGTTTCAGGCGATGGTTGACCGATTGAGGGCAAATGAGGAGGGAAAATAAATGGAGACTGTTACCATACAATCACTGTCTAAGACATATACCGGCGGGAAAGAAGCGTTAAAGCAGCTCTCCTTGTCGCTGAGTGCAGGGGAAGTATTCGGTTTTCTGGGTCCTAACGGCGCAGGGAAAACAACAACTGTAAAACTTCTTACCGGAGTCCTTACCCCTTCTGGAGGTTCTTGTGAGATCTTGGGAGTCAATCCCCATACCCAGCCGGAGAAAGCACATTTGCTTTCAGGAATTGTGACAGAACACGCACAGATGTATAACAACTTGACCGGTATCGAAAACCTGTTGTTCTATGCGACAGCCTTCGGATTAAAGCAAAAAGAAGGAGAGCAGCGGGGAGAATTGCTGCTGAGGGAATTAGATCTGATGGAGGCGAAGGATCGGAAACTGGCTACCTATTCTACCGGTATGAGACAGAGACTCTCTCTGGCACGGGCATTGCTGCATCGGCCCAAAGTTCTTTTTCTTGACGAGCCGACTTCCGGCCTTGATCCGGAAAGTGCGCAGAATGTCAACCAGATGATTCAAAATCTGGCCCGCAAAGAGGGAGTCACCATTTTCCTCTGTACCCATCAGCTCAGGTATGCACAGGAGATTTGCACCCGTTACGGGTTGATCGAACAGGGATCACTTCTGGCTTCGGGCACCATGGAAGAATTACGCGCTCAGGTTTTTACGACGAAAACGCTTTGTGTCTGCGCGTCGGCTGTTCCGGACGGTTTGAACTTTATTAAGCGCGGAGCCAATGAATTTGAAGTCAATATACGGGATAAAAAAGAAATTCCGGGTTTGGTGCGAAAGATCGTGGAGGCTGGTGAAGATATCTATTCTGTCAATCTCATGGAACCCAGTCTGGAAGATATCTATTTTGCGCTGACTACCGGCAGAAAGGAGGACCGAGGGATATGAAAACTACAATGTATGCGATCATCAAAAAGGATTTTCGTGGTCTCGCGGCCAACCGCAGATTATTTATCGCTCTTTTAATCGTCCCTCTGATTCTGACCATTGTGCTACCCTCAATTTTTTTGATTACCATCCATTTCATACCGGATGATCCGGATATTATGAGGCTGCTGGACCTGCTCCCCGAAACATCCCGCATGGACAGTTTGGAGCTTACGCTCTCCAGCATGATTCTGAATTATATCCTGCCGGTATTCTTTTTGGTCATTCCCATTATGACCGCTTCCATTATGGCGGCCAGTGCCTTTGTGGGAGAAAAAGAACGTCATACCCTTGAAACATTGCTCTACTGCCCGCTTACTCTCAAGCAGATTTTTCGGGCAAAGGTATGGGCTTCTTTCCTTTTGAGTATGCTTGTCTCGCTGATCACATTCGTGGCTATGTTCCTGGTCATCGAAACAGAACTGTTTTTCCTTATGGGCAGATTATTACTTCCCAGTATCAGCTGGCTGGTGGTGTTGTTGCTGGTGTCTCCTGCGATCTCCCTGATTGCCGTTACCCTTATCGTTCGGGGCTCTGCCAAGGCGCAAAGTGTGGAGGAATCTCAGCAGGTTGCCGTTTTCCTGCTCCTTCCGCTGCTTCTGCTGATCGTGGGACAGTTTACCGGTGTTCTTCTTATGAATGTCTGGATTCTGCTGGGCCTTGGCGTGGTTTGTGCGGTACTCGCCTGGATTTTGCTGCAAAAATCTATGGGGCGGTTCACTTATGAAAAACTTCTACAATAAAGAAAGGCTCGATAAGGCTCGATACAGCGATGTATCGAGCCTTCCTTTTATTCAACTTGTATCACCTATTATACTTACGCAACCAAACATAACATTTTTTGCTTGCCATAGTTGGTAGAACTTTTGAAAAGTCAAGCGTATAATGAGAGTAGGAGGTGTGAAAAGTATGAAAATGCAGAAAAGTAATATCGCCTATAATTTGACTACACTGCGTCAACTTAATAAATTTTCCCAAGAAGAAGTAGCCGAGCGAATTGGTGTTTCCCGGCAGGCTGTTGCAAAATGGGAAGCAGGCCAATCAGTACCCGATATCCTGAATTGTGACGCGCTGGCAAAACTATATGATGTGGAACTCGACGACCTGATCCATTACGACCAAGGGCAGACTGGCGAAAGCATACCGCCTAAGGGTAAGCACATATTCGGAACTGTTCGTGTGGGGGAACGCGGTCAGATTGTACTTCCCAAGCAGGCCAGAGACGTATTCAAAATTAAGCCCGGAGATATGTTAGTTGTTTTAGGGGATGAAGAACCGGAACATCCGGGAATTGCACTGATGAAAGAAGATTTTTTTCTGGGTATTGCTCAATTATTCAAAACTGCTTTGAATATGGCAGATACACAAGACGGAAAGGAGAAAAAATAATGGAAGCTGTATTGAGCGTCCAGAGTATCAATAAGCACTACCCCGGATTTGCTCTGGAAAATGTCAGCTTTTCTCTTGCGCCTAACCGTATTATGGGGCTGATTGGTAAAAACGGAGCGGGGAAAAGTACAACCTTAAAGGCTATTCTCAACATGGTGTCGCCAGAAAGTGGGAATGTCACCATGTTCCAAAAGAATTTCTATCAGTATGAAAAAGAGTGCAAGCAACGCATAGGCGTTGTGTTTGGTGGGATTGACTTTTATCCGTTGAAGAAGCTCTCTACTATTACGGCTGTTACTCAAAAATTTTACACGGACTGGGATGAGGAGCAGTATCAAAAATATATCAAGCGTTTTGCTTTGAATGAAAGTAAAAAATTCAAAGAACTTTCAAACGGAATGAAAGTAAAATACCTGCTTGCACTGGCATTGTCCCATCATGCCGAGTTACTGATTTTGGATGAACCGACTTCTGGTCTGGACCCGGTATCCCGTGAGGAATTGCTTCATATTTTTCGGCAAATTGTGAAAAACGAAAAATGTTCTATTCTGTTTTCTACACATATTACTTCTGATTTGGATAGATGTACAGATGATATTACCTATATTCAGAATGGGCGGGTATTGCAAAGCGCAGATAAAGATACATTTTTGCGTTCCTTTGAGCATTTGAAAACCCCAGATGATTCGGGGCCGCTCACTTTGGAAGAAATTATGCTGCGTACAGAAAGGAGTGAATGGGACGATGACATTACTGTATAAGGAAATGAGGCTTGTAGCCCATCCAACCTCAATTGTTTTTGCCTTTTTAGGCTGTCTTGTTCTGGTGCCATCCTATCCTTACAGTGTAATTTTTATGTTTGGCTGTTTAGCACCTTACATCACTTTTTTGAATGCGCGAGAAACAAATGATGTCTGGTACACAGCCGTTTTACCAGTAACAAAACGGGAAAGTGTTCTGGGGAAATGCCTGCTTGTCGTTTTCTTTCAGCTATTTCAACTGCTTTTCTCTATCCCGTTTGCACTTTTGCGAAATACCATGAATATAGCAAATAACCCCGTAGGTTTAGACGCAACCGTTGCATGGTATGGTTTTGGATTTATCTTATATGCGGTGTTCGACTTGGTATTTCTCACGGCATTTTATAAAAGCGGCTACAAAGTCGGAAAATCATTTATCCTTGCAGCAATTCCTATGGTTTTTCTCATGGTAGCGATAGAAGCCACTTCCTACATCCCCGCGCTTGTTTGGATGGATAGCTACCAGCCAGAGCATTTGCTGATACAGTTGCCGATTTTAATAGTCGGGATTGTCTGCTATGGCGTATTTGTTCCATTAGCGTATCGAATTTCCGCAAAACGTTTTGAAAAAGTTGATTTGTAAAATCGAAATATTAGCAAAGCCAGCCGAGCCAGTCAACGGTCAAGATGAACGGCGCATATGCACCCGCCGTTGACAGCCCCGCCCGCCTTTGATGGCAGGCGATCAAAGGACGACAGCAATGAGTGCTGCTACAACATATAAAATTTATGAAAAGTGCAATAAGATTCTGCAAAATCAAAATATGCAATTTAAATCGTTAAGCGGCGGCTTTGCAGAACACCTCAAAGTCGCCGCTTCTAGATATCATATTCTTTTATACCTGTATCTCCGTTCCATCCTTGAATGTCACTCGGATATCCTTCTCACTGTAAACCGTCACGAAATCCACCAGGCTTGACCACAGCCGCTCATCAAACTGTGTAACCGGCTCCTGTGTCTCCACCGTGTGCAGAAACTGCTCCAGCAGCTTCTTTCGGTCGGCTTTGTCGGCAATCGCCTGAGTCACTTCATCGAACCGCGTCTTGACCGTTTCATAACGGCTGACCAGCCCATTGTATCGCTCGGTATATTCATCCTGGTCGAGAGCCGTCCGGGCGTTCTCTGCCACGCACCGTTCCACCAGCCCCACCACAACCTCCAGTTCTTCCTTCAGTTCTGCCTGACGCTTTTCCAGTTCTGTGCTGTCGCACAGCATGACAATGACCATCCGCGTATTGGCGGTCAGCTCATCTCTCTCTGACAGCAGGATATTGGTCGCCCGGACAAAAGCACCCTTGACCTGTTTCTCTGTGACGTGGGGCGTGCCGCAGGTCTTGCCGCCCTTATACTTATGGTTGCACTGATAGATAACTCGGCGGTATTTATCTGTGGAGTGCCATACCTTCGAGCCGTACCAACATCCGCATTCGCCGCATTTGATCTTGGAGGAAAACATACTCACGCCGCTGTAGCGGTGCTTATCCTTCATCCGCCGCGCCATCTCCGCCTGGACATAGTCGAAGGTGGCAGGATCGATGATGGCTTCGTGGTTGCCCTCCACATAGTACTGCGGGACCTCGCCCTCGTTCTTTTTTGTTTTCTTCTGGAGGAAGTCCACCGTGAACTCCTTCTGCAGGAGCGCATCGCCTTTGTACTTTTCATTAGTAAGGATGCTGCGGACGGTGCTTTGGCTCCAGACTGCCTTGCCGCCCGGAGTCGGCAGTTTCCGCTCCGTCAGCTCCTTTGCGATGGCGTGGCAGGTCAGGCCATCCAGAAATAACTTGTAAATCAGCTTGACGGTCTTTGCCTGTTCCTGATTGACCACAAAGCCGCCGTTGGGACCCCGGTCGTACCCCAGGAACCGCTTGTAAGCCACGCTTGCCTTGCCATCGGCGAACCGCTTCCGCTGACCCCAGGTGGTGTTCTCCGAAATGCTCCGGCTCTCCTCCTGGGCAAGGCTGGACATGATTGTGATGAGCAGTTCTCCCTTGGCATCCAGCGTCCAGATGTTTTCCTTCTCAAAGTAGATTTCCACACCCTTTTCCTTCAGCGTCCGCACGGTGGTCAGGCTGTCCACTGTATTTCTGGCAAATCGGCTGACACTTTTTGTTACTATGAGGTCGATCTTCCCGGCAAGGGCATCCGCCACCATCGCCTTGAAGCCCTCGCGCCGCTTGGTATTGGTCGCAGAAATCCCTTCGTCCGTGTAGATAGCAACAAACTCCCAATCGTCCCGCCCCTTGATGTAATTCGTGTAATAGTCCACCTGCGCTTCGTAGCTGGTGACCTGGTCTTCGTGGTCGGTGGAGACGCGGGCATAACCGGCGACACGGCGTTTCCGCTTGCTGCCAATAGGAACGGCAGTATATTTGGTGATGGTCGCCGGAATCGCCGTTACTTTTCTCTGCGCCATTTGTCTCCACGCTCCTTCCGTAATTGCTTCATGTGTTCGCTCATCTGCCGGCGCCGCTCTGGCGTATAGGCGCCCTTAATGGATTCCTTAAATTTTGCCCTCTGCTCCTCAGTCCAAGGCCGCCCCACGCGTTCCGGCGGCTGCCAGTTGCGGCTTACGGTTCTGCCATCCTTAAAACAGAAGCGGAGTTCTGAAGAGGAAAGCACCTCAACTCGGTCGATCTTCTCACGAAAAGCGGCGGCGTCAAACGCATCCAGCCCAAGTACCTCTGCGGCCATCTGTTCCAGCAAATCCTCCCGCAGGCTGGGGGAATCGCAACCGTTATGCTCTGCGCACCGCCAGTGGCTGACCTTGCTGCCATCTTTGCAGTTCCGTGTTGCCTTGCGGAAATTACAGCCGCAGGATACGCACTTTATCTTCCCCGTGAAGCAGGATGCACCGATGGGATTCGTGCCGTTCTTGCGCCGTTTCATGGACACTTCAGCACGCCGCTCCGGTGTCCAGCAGTCCCGATGCCCCGTGTTCAGGCAGTCCTTTGTTACCACATTGCCGTCCGCCATGTGAAACTCCAGCGTATAGCGTTCTGGCACATCGATATGGTCCACCTTTTCCAAAAAGATAGCTTCATCAAATTCATCAAGCCCCAGAACTTCCGTACAGACTTTAACCATGTTTTTGTGGTTGATGGTGCCGCCCACAGGACAGCCGGTTCCTTTCTTCTTTTTCTTCTTGCTGCCACAGTTCCAGAACTCCATATCGCCACGGTCTGTCCGCTTGTTGTGCATATAGCTCTGACCGCAGTATGGGCATTTGATTTTTCCTGTAAAGCAGGATGTGTTCAGACTCTTATTTGCCAGTGCGCCAAGTTC
>QFCE01001415.1_pt1 | contig 93917 bp, 84 predicted proteins | sample 5346091 | NCBI WGS metagenome assembly QFCE01 (sample SAMN09062252, study PRJNA434731) | Human gut metagenome, whole genome shotgun sequencing project. | isolation source: stool timepoint A chromium assembly | host: Homo sapiens | collected 2015
GGTATTATGAGGCCTGCAAGCATTTTTTTCAATATTCAACTGTCAAACTCCCGGGCAGAGCGCCATATACAAATCCAACAAAATTGTCTTGTTGCAAGCAAGCTTGCTAATCCATTTTTGTTGGATTTGTGCATGGCTGAACTGTTACGAAAAAAATAAGGAAAGCTATTGACACTGTTGACAAAAGGTGATATAGTGAGAAATGCACTATTATGGCAAGTTATGCCTAGGAGTCTATAAAAAAGAGACTCCTGCATTAATTTAAATTAAAACATACAAGGGGTGAAACGTCAATGGAGAAAAACAGAATCCGTTCCGTAACTAATGGTAAGGCCATGAGAATGTCATACCAGCGCCAGAAAGAGGTACTGGAGATGCCGAACCTCATTGAGGTTCAGAAAGACTCTTACCAGTGGTTTCTGGACGAAGGCTTAAATGAAGTTTTTGAAGATATCTCTCCAATCGCAGATTATAGCGGTAAATTAAGCTTGGAATTTGTTGGCTTTACTTTGTGTGAAGATGAAAAGAAATATACCATCGAGCAATGTAAAGAAAGAGATGCAACATACGCTGCACCTTTAAAGGTAAAGGTAAGATTACACAACAAAGAAAACGGCGAAATTACCACACATGAAATTTTCATGGGTGATTTGCCACTTATGACAGCAACTGGTACGTTTGTAATTAACGGAGCTGAACGTGTTATCGTCAGCCAGTTAGTACGTTCACCAGGTATTTATTATGCAATCGCACACGATAAACTGGGTAAAACCCTGTATTCCTCAACAGTTATCCCAAACAGAGGTGCTTGGCTGGAATACGAAACAGACTCCAATGACGTATTCTATGTACGTGTAGACAGAACAAGAAAAGTCCCTATTACAGTTTTGATTCGTGCTTTAGGAATTGGTACGAATGCAGAAATTATAGATTTGTTCGGCGAAGAACCAAAGATTTTAGCCAGCTTTACAAAAGACACTTCCGAAAGCTATCAGGAAGGTCTGCTGGAATTATATAAGAAAATCCGTCCGGGCGAACCTCTGGCAGTAGAAAGCGCAGAGAGCCTGATTACAAGTATGTTCTTTGATGCTCGCCGTTACGATTTGGCAAAAGTAGGTCGTTACAAATTCAATAAGAAGCTTCTTCTTCGTAACCGTATTGCAGGACACATGCTCGCAGAAGAAGTTGTTGATGTGACAACCGGTGAAATTATTGCCGAGGCAGGTACTGTTGTGAGTCAAGAGCTGGCTGATACCGTTCAGAATGCAGCTGTTCCTTATGTATGGATACAGGGTGAAGAACGTAATATCAAAGTGCTGTCCAGCATGGCAGTAGATTTGAAGAACTACGTAGATTTAAGCGATGAAGAATTAAAAGAGCTGGGTGTTACAGAATTAGTTTACTATCCGGTACTTGCGAAAATTTTAGAAGAAAATGAAGAGCTGGATGATATCAAAGATGCAATCAAGAGAGAAATCCACGAGCTTATTCCAAAGCATATTACAAAAGAAGATATTTTAGCTTCTATTAACTATAACATGCACTTGGAATACGGTCTCGGAACAGATGACGATATCGACCACTTAGGAAACAGACGTATCAGAGCAGTTGGCGAGCTTTTACAGAACCAGTACAGAATTGGTCTTTCCAGATTGGAAAGAGTGGTACGTGAAAGAATGACAACTCAGGACTTAGATGGAATTTCACCACAGTCCCTGATTAATATTAAACCGGTAACAGCAGCAGTGAAGGAATTCTTTGGTTCTTCCCAGTTGTCTCAGTTCATGGATCAGAACAACCCGCTGGGTGAGCTGACACATAAGAGACGTTTATCTGCATTAGGACCGGGTGGTCTGTCACGAGACAGAGCCGGATTTGAGGTTCGAGATGTTCACTATTCCCATTACGGAAGAATGTGTCCGATTGAAACTCCTGAAGGTCCAAACATCGGTTTGATTAACTCTCTTGCATCTTACGCAAGAATTAACGAGTATGGTTTTGTGGAAGCGCCATACAGAAAAATTGACAGAACGGATCCGAAAAATCCACGAGTAACAGACGAAGTTGTTTACATGACAGCAGACGAAGAAGATATTTATCATGTTGCTCAGGCGAATGAGCCATTGGATGAAGAAGGACATTTCATTCATAAAAACGTATCCGGTCGTTACAGAGAAGAAACACAGGAATACGAACGTCAGATGTTCGAGTACATGGACGTATCACCTAAGATGGTGTTCTCCGTTGCTACTGCATTAATTCCTTTCCTTCAGAACGACGATGCTAACCGTGCGCTGATGGGATCAAACATGCAGCGTCAGGCGGTTCCGCTTCTTACAACAGAAGCTCCGGTAGTTGGTACAGGTATGGAATCAAAAGCAGCCGTAGACTCAGGTGTCTGCGTTGTTGCGAAAAAATCCGGTATTATAGAATGTGCCGCTTCCAAAGAAATTATTATGAAAAATGATGATGGAACAAAAGACGTTTATCATCTGACAAAATTCATGAGAAGTAACCAGAGTAACTGCTACAACCAGAGACCAATCGTTGTAAAAGGCGAGCATGTAGAGGCAGGTCAGGTTATTGCAGACGGTCCATCTACTTCTAACGGAGAATTAGCTCTTGGTAAGAACCCTCTTATCGGATTTATGACATGGGAAGGTTACAACTACGAGGATGCGGTTCTTTTAAGTGAAAGATTGGTTATGGACGATGTTTATACATCTGTTCATATTGAAGAATATGAAGCGGAAGCCAGAGATACAAAATTAGGACCGGAGGAAATCACAAGAGACGTTCCGGGTGTTGGTGACGATGCGTTAAAAGATTTGGATGAAAGAGGTATCATCCGTATCGGTGCAGAAGTAAGAGCCGGAGATATTCTGGTTGGTAAAGTTACTCCAAAGGGAGAAACAGAGCTTACTGCGGAAGAAAGACTGCTTCGTGCCATCTTTGGTGAAAAAGCAAGAGAAGTTCGTGATACTTCCCTGAAAGTACCTCATGGTGAATACGGTATCGTAGTGGATGCAAAAGTATTTACAAGAGAAAATGGTGATGAATTATCTCCGGGTGTAAATCAGGCGGTTCGTATTTATATCGCACAGAAGAGAAAAATCTCTGTTGGTGATAAAATGGCTGGTCGTCATGGTAACAAGGGTGTTGTTTCCCGTGTACTCCCAGTAGAAGATATGCCATTCCTGCCAAACGGACGTCCTCTGGACATCGTATTAAATCCGCTTGGTGTGCCTTCTCGTATGAATATCGGACAGGTTCTTGAAATCCATTTAAGTCTTGCTGCGAAAGCATTAGGATTTAATATCGCGACACCTGTTTTCGATGGTGCAAACGAAAACGATATTCAGGATACACTGGAATTAGCAAATGATTATGTAAATACAGAAGATTTCGAAGAATTCCGTAAAAAATACGAAGATACATTAAGACCTGAAGTAATGCAGTTCTTAGACGAAAACAAAGCACACAGAGAGCTTTGGAAAGGTGTTCCTCTCTCCAGAGATGGAAAAGTAAGACTGCGTGACGGACGTACAGGTGAATACTTCGACAGCCCTGTAACAATCGGACACATGCACTACCTGAAACTGCATCATCTGGTAGACGATAAAATCCATGCACGTTCCACAGGTCCATACTCCTTAGTAACACAGCAGCCTCTGGGTGGTAAAGCTCAGTTCGGCGGACAGCGTTTCGGAGAGATGGAGGTTTGGGCGCTGGAAGCTTACGGTGCATCTTACACATTGCAGGAAATCCTGACAGTAAAATCTGATGATGTTATCGGACGTGTTAAAACTTACGAAGCAATTATTAAGGGTGACAATATTCCTGAACCGGGTATTCCGGAATCCTTCAAGGTACTCTTGAAAGAATTACAGTCCTTAGGACTTGATGTAAGAGTTCTTAGAGAAGATATGACAGAAGTTGAAATTATGGAGAACATTGATTATGGCGACACAGATATGCGTTCCATTATCGAAGGGGACTCCAGAGGCAATGACAATGAGGACTACGGAAGCCACGGATTTTCCAAACAGGAATTTGAAGGCGAAGAATTAGTAGATGTGGAAGAAGACACAGACGAAGATGTTTTCTTAGACTTAGATGAAGATGCTCTTGATGAGTAATTAGGAAAGGAGTCCACAATGCCGGAAACAGCAAACAAAGAGGTATATCAGCCGATGACCTTTGATGCCATCAAAATCGGACTGGCATCTCCGGAGAAAATCCGTGAATGGTCTCATGGTGAGGTGAAAAAACCGGAAACCATCAATTATAGAACATTAAAACCGGAAAAAGACGGTCTTTTCTGTGAAAGAATTTTCGGACCAAGTAAAGACTGGGAATGTCACTGCGGTAAATATAAGAAAATCCGTTATAAAGGCGTTATCTGTGACAGATGTGGCGTTGAAGTAACAAAAGCATCTGTTCGTAGAGAACGTATGGGACATATTGAACTTGCCGCACCGGTTTCTCATATCTGGTATTTTAAGGGTATTCCTTCCAGAATGGGACTTATTCTTGACCTGTCTCCAAGAACACTGGAAAAGGTATTGTACTTTGCGAACTACATCGTTTTAGATGCAGGAACAACAGATTTACAGTACAAACAGGTTCTGACAGAAAAAGAATATCAGGATGCAAGAGAAAAATACGGTGACAGTTTTAGAGTCGGTATGGGTGCAGAAGCTATTCAGGAGCTTCTGGCATCTATCGACTTAGAAAGAGAGTCCAAAGAGTTAAAAGCCGGTTTAAAAGACTCTACCGGACAGAAACGTGCACGTATTGTAAAACGTCTGGAAGTTGTTGAAGCTTTCAGAGAGTCAGGAAACAGACCGGAATGGATGATCATGACAGTTGTTCCTGTTATTCCGCCGGATTTACGTCCTATGGTACAGTTGGACGGTGGTCGTTTTGCAACATCTGACTTAAATGATTTATACAGAAGAATTATTAACAGAAATAACCGTCTGAAAAGACTGTTGGAGCTGGGTGCACCGGATATCATCGTTCGTAATGAAAAGAGAATGTTACAGGAAGCGGTAGATGCTTTAATTGATAACGGACGCCGCGGTCGTCCTGTAACAGGACCTGGTAACAGAGCACTGAAATCTCTTTCCGATATGTTGAAAGGTAAATCAGGACGTTTCCGTCAGAACCTGTTAGGTAAACGTGTTGACTACTCAGGACGTTCTGTTATCGTTGTAGGACCTGAGCTTAAAATTTACCAGTGCGGTCTTCCAAAAGAAATGGCAATCGAATTGTTTAAGCCGTTTGTTATGAAAGAACTGGTAAGCAACGGTACTGCACACAACATTAAAAATGCAAAGAAAATGGTTGAAAAGCTTGAGCCGGCAGTATGGGATGTCTTAGAAGACGTTATTAAAGAGCATCCGGTTATGTTGAACCGAGCACCTACTCTGCATAGATTAGGTATTCAAGCATTCGAGCCAATCTTAGTTGAAGGTAAAGCAATTAAGCTGCATCCATTGGTATGTACAGCGTTCAATGCGGACTTCGACGGTGACCAGATGGCTGTTCACCTTCCATTATCCGTAGAAGCGCAGGCAGAGTGCCGTTTCCTTCTGCTTTCACCAAACAACCTTCTGAAACCATCTGACGGTGGTCCGGTTGCCGTTCCTTCTCAGGATATGGTTCTCGGTATTTACTATTTAACACAGGAAAGACCGGGATATAAGGGTGAAGGTAAAGTATTTAAAGACTTGAACGAAGCAATCCTTGCTTATGAAAATCAGGCAATTACTTTACAGACAAAGATTTTCGTTTACATGGAAAAACACATGGCAGACGGAAGCGTATTAAGAGGAAAAGTACAGTCTACATTGGGCCGTCTGTTATTCAACGAAATCCTTCCGCAGGATTTAGGATTTGTAGACAGAACAATTCCGGGAAATGAACTTCTTCCGGAAGTAGATTTCCTTGTAGGTAAAAAACAGTTAAAACAGATTTTGGAAAAAGTTATCAATACACATGGCGCAACAAAGACAGCAGAAGTGCTGGATGCAATTAAGGCAATGGGATACAAATATTCCACAAGAGCTGCCATGACAGTTTCCATTTCTGATATGACAGTGCCTCCACAGAAACCGGAAATGATTAAACAGGCACAGGATACCGTGGACTTGATTACAAAGAACTTCAAACGTGGTCTTATTACAGAAGAAGAACGTTACAAAGAAGTTGTTGATACATGGAAAAAGACTGACGATGCTTTGACAAAAGCGCTGCTTACAGGTCTTGATAAATACAACAACATCTTTATGATGGCTGACTCCGGTGCCCGTGGTTCTGACAAGCAGATTAAACAGCTTGCAGGTATGCGAGGTTTGATGGCCGATACAACAGGTCATACTATCGAGTTGCCTATTAAGTCCAACTTCCGTGAAGGTCTTGACGTATTGGAGTACTTCATGTCTGCACATGGTGCCCGTAAAGGTCTGTCCGATACAGCGCTGCGTACAGCCGACTCCGGTTACCTGACAAGACGTCTTGTTGACGTATCACAGGAACTGATTGTACGTGAAGTAGACTGTTGCGAAGGCAAAGGCGAAATTCCGGGAATGTGGGTAAAAGCTTTTGTTGACGGAAAAGAGGAAATCGAAAGTCTTCAGGAACGTATTACAGGACGTTTCTCCTGCGAGACAATTAAAGATAAAGACGGAAATGTTATCGTAAAAGCAAACCACATGATTACACCAAAACGTGCTGCCCGTGTAGTAAACGAAGGTGTAAATGCAGAAGGCAAACCTTACGATGCAGTTAAAATCCGTACAATTCTTACCTGTAAATGCCACATCGGTGTTTGTGCAAAATGTTACGGCGCAAACATGGCAACAGGTGAACCGGTACAGGTTGGTGAAACTGTTGGTATTATTGCTGCGCAGTCTATCGGTGAACCAGGTACACAGCTTACCATGCGTACTTTCCATACCGGTGGTGTTGCCGGCGGCGATATCACACAGGGTCTTCCTCGTGTCGAAGAGCTTTTTGAAGCAAGAAAACCGAAAGGTCTTGCAATCATTACTGAAATTAAGGGTGTTGCTACTCTTAAAGATACAAAGAAAAAACGTGAAATCATTGTAACAGACAATGAAAGCGGAGAAAGTAAGACATACTTAATTCCTTACGGCTCCCGTATTAAAATTCAGGACGGAGATTATCTGGAAGCCGGTGACGAGCTGACAGAAGGTTCTGTAAATCCACATGATATCCTTAGAATTAAAGGCGTTCGTGCGGTACAGGATTACATGATCCGTGAAGTTCAGAGAGTATACCGCCTTCAGGGGGTAGAAATCAATGATAAGCACGTTGAGGTTATTGTTCGTCAGATGCTGAAGAAAATCCGCATCGAGAACAATGGTGATACAGAATTCCTTCCAGGAACACTGGTTGATGTTCTTGACTTTGAAGAAGAGAACGAAAAACTCATTGCAGAAGGAAAAGAACCGGCAGACGGAAAACAGGTTATGCTGGGTATCACAAAAGCTTCTCTGGCGACAAACTCCTTCTTATCAGCAGCTTCCTTCCAGGAAACAACTAAGGTTCTGACAGAAGCGGCAATTAAAGGAAAAGTTGATCCACTTATCGGTCTGAAAGAAAACGTTATTATTGGTAAGTTAATTCCTGCCGGAACAGGTATGAAGAAATATGCCAATATTAAACTGGATACAGACGGAGAAGAGGAAGAATTAGAAGACGAATTTTTCGAAGAAGAAGAAATCGTTGAAGAAACAGAAGCAGTAGAAGAAATGGAAACTGAGGAAGCAGAAGACGCTGACGAAGTGGAAGAAGAAATTACTGAAGAAGAATAAATAGAAAAGGTGGTGTCTGGATTTTCAGACACCGCCTTTTTAGATATTAGAGATATAAAAATGTTTGATTGCATAAGCGGCAGCTCCCAAGGCTCCGGCGTATGTATCATAGTCTAAAATCTGAACAGTCTGGTCAGAAGGATCATCTACAAATAAGAGTTGTTGTGTGATATAGTCCATCAGCTCTTCTTTTATTTCTGTATTTGAAAAAAGATTGCCGTGGAGATAAATTTTATCCGGATTAGTAATAATTGCCAAGTTTGATACAGTAATGCCCAGATATTTTAAAGCAGTAGAAATATAGTTACCAACTAAAGTATCTCCCAGAGAAAAGGCATTGGAGATATCCTCGACTGTCAAATCATCGGCACAGGGCTTGAGAGAAGGCAAAATTGTGTCTGCATTACTTTCATACAACAGGCGACAATATTTTAAAAGCCATGTTTCGCTGCAATAAGTCTGAAGGCATCCATATTTTCCACATTCACATTTTTTTCCGTTTGGATTTACAATAGTATGTCCGATTTCGCCGGCATAATAATTTGTCCCTTGAAAAAGCTTTGAGTTTTCTATGAGAGCACAAAACATACCTGCCCCTACATGGAAGTAGGCAAAGGTATCAGGGGAAGAAGCATCAAATAAATATCTTCCAAATGCCATACAGCGAACATTATTTTCGCAGATAATAGGTATATTCAGCCGTTTTCTCAGAACTTCTCCGCTAAATTGCGGACAAAGAGAAGAATTCGTGATGACTTTATCCTGATGAGTATCCATGTGTCCGGGAACTGCAATTCCAATTCCGATTACAGAGGAAGCGAAAGAAGGGTTTTCTTCTAAAATAGCTTTTACTTTTTCTGTGATAAAATCAGTGATATTTCCGTTATCCGTTTCTTTGGCAGAAAAAGAAGACTGTAATACCGCAACACCCCGTAAATTACATACTGAAAAACGGATATGTCGGGAAGTGAACTCAACTCCTATGGCGTATACTCGGTCAGGGACGATATCTAATAAAATTTTTCTTCTTCCGGGGGAACAATCTGTGGTGTTATCCTCTGCACCGACTTCCTGTATAATTCCTTCCTGAATAAAGTTTCCGGAAATGGATGTTACTGTTGCCGGAGTGATTTGCGTTTGCTTAGCAATCGTGGAGCGTGCAACAGGTGCATTGCGGAAAATGTATTCCAATATGGTACTTCGGTTTTCCTGATTAGTCATGAACGTTTAACCTCCTATTATGGGGAAACCGGCATAATTGGTAGAAACCTCTATAACACGATAAACGTCAAGCGCCTTCTGGAAGTCAAGCTCGTGTGAACAAATAAAATCATGAAAATCTTTCCATGCCTTTTGGGTATTTTCCTGTTCCCCTCCTGCTAAATAATAAAGTGCATTTGCTAATAGTATACAATACTCATTATGGTAGTCAAGATGTTTACAGAAAATGTCAGTTATAGCAGATGGATGTGTGGCAGGGCAGGTCTCCCGATTTTCTTTAAAACGCAGTAAAACTTCTTTTAATTTCATCATATTTTCCTGTACGGTTTTGTTTTCACGAGGACCTTTTCCGTTAAAGTAATCACAGTCGCAAAGAGCAGAAACCTGACTTAAATATTCGTAGTAAATTTTCCAGTTTTCGCCGTATGCTGCGGAAAAATATTCTTCAGCCAGTTCTTCAAAGGTTTGTGTTGTTCCGAAAAGACATTTGCCCATTACATAATTGGGAAGTCCGTTAGGTAAAAATGCCCGAAGCTCCTGACAACTGATATAACCGTCTAAATGAAGCTCTTTTAAATATTTAATATCATCATAAATGATTTTTGAAATATGCACATACCCCATATCACCGTAATGCGCCCGTCCCAAAGGATAGTCATAGTCAAAACATTCGCCATTAAAGGCTTTTTGCCATTGGTTTAAGAAAGACAAATTTTCTTCCAGATTAACAGGAAGAGTAATTTTATTACGCACATATGCAGGAGGAGCGGGAAGCTCGTTTGGCATTTGGTAAGATTTCTTAAAAGTACGGCTGATTGGCGCAAACATCATAACAAATCGGTCAGGATTTAGGATTTCTTCTTTTTGAGGCGCCCAAAGCAATTCCTCGTAAATCAAAAAGACAATTTTTGTTTTTAATTTTTTTTCTGTGAGAAGAGCATCAATTCTATTCAGTATACGCACATATAAATCAGTCGGTATGGACTTTTGACAATTTTCACATTCACAATGGTTATTGGCAGCATCGGCCAGCCATACATGAAGGTAATCAACCTCAGGGTGTTTTTTAGCATAAGCTACAACCTTTTCGGCAAAACTTTCCACTACGTCAGGATTGGAATAGCATAAGTTTGTGTTAATAGGGATGCCGCCAAAGAAACCTCTCTTTCCGTTTACTAATGCAGTAAGAGGAAGTTGAGACTCATCCAAAGTATTGTCTGTTACCACCCAACCTAAAGTATTCTGATTTAAAACAGAACAAGTCCAACCGTGACCTACCCGATGATGCTCTAAACTGCGTTTTTGCAATTCCTCATCTATAAGCAGAGAAATTTCGGCTGCTTTTTCTAATGAAAAATCCTCGGCAGGGAGCATAGGGTTGTTTTTGTGACTGTACCATAAATTTAAAAAAGCATAGGGAAGCTCAAATTGTAGGAAAAAGGTGTTAAAGCCCAGCTTTGGAAGCCAGTCAATAAATTCAAAAATATTTTCCGGACAATCTGCTCCTTCGATACATACACCACGATACTTGTTTTCTGCTTTTTCATAGCAGTGAACATCTAAACCTTCTATGGAAGAGATTTGCGGAATGTGTTCATATTCCTTTCCCGGTCTTAAAAATCTGCATCCGATAAGTGTCAGATATTTGTACACACCTAAAAGAACAGAACGGGGATTGCTCCCTTGGATGTATCCGTTTAAATTAGAAATTTCAATACGATAGGCATCCTCTGTATCAGAAAGGCTATGAGTATCAGAGAAAAGTCCGAGGGTGATATTGGAACAGGAAACTGCTGTGGTATCATTCGTAAAGTTAATCGTATTATTTACTTTTAATAAATAATGCTTTAATTCAGAAGCAGCGAAAGAAATAGTTCTCGACTCTTTTGAATAGGATAATCTGGCATACATAATATTTCCTCCGTTATTTTATGATTTTAAATAATTATTTTAAATAAAAAATTATAAATAAATTATATCGGAAATAAAATGAAAAGTATATGTTGATAATGCACATAAATAGGATATTAAAATTGAATATAATTAACAAAATGTTTAAAAAATATTGATTTATTGCATGAGATATAGTATATTATAACCATGCCAAATAAATTCAATAATTTATATTAAATAAATAATATAGAGGAGGAAGACATGGAAGGAAAGACGACTTTAACAGAATTTCGGAAAATGAATTCTGTAAAGAAAAAAAGGATTATGCGGAAGAATATGTGGTGTTGGGTTTTTATGCTTCCCACGTTGCTCTTATATATTCTGTTCCAAGGATATCCGATTATCACAAGCGCATGGTATTCCATGCTGGACTGGTCGGGCATGACCATGAATGCTACTTTTGTAGGATTACAAAACTTTAAGGAATTGTTGGCGGATCCGTTATTTCGAAACTCCGTTGCAAACAGCTTTAAGTATATGATATTCAGCGTGCCGATACAGTTGATTTTATCCTTGGTAATTGCCTACATACTTACAAGCATTATTAAAAAGGGCGCTACCGTATTTCGAACAATGTATTTTATTCCGGTTATTACAACTGCATCTATCGTAGGTATCATTATGATTTTCATTTTCGGAGGAACAGGGCCTATCAATCAGGTGCTTGCTCTTTTGGGAATAGATACCATTAACTTTTTGGGAGACGAAAAGACGGCGTTGTTTACCGTGGTGCTGATTGGAATATGGAAAGATTTGGGTACTTACATGATTTACTGGATTGCTGCTTTACAAAGCGTATCTCAGGATGTATATGAGGCAGCCAAAATTGACGGCGCAGGCAAATTCAGAACTTTTACCGATGTAGTATTCCCGTTAATCCTTCCTATCGGAGGCGTTATCACTGTACTTTGTGTCATCGGTTCTTTGAAGGTATTCGATATCGTTCAGACTATGACAAACGGCGGACCGTATTTCGCAACCGATGTGGTGGCAACTTTTGTATATCGTACTGCATACTCCAGTACAACAGGAAGCCCACGACTTGGCTATGCCAGTGCTGCGGCATTGTTGTTTGGTCTGATGGTAGTAACAATCGGTATTGTTCTTAATCTTGTAAAGAACTACTTTAATAAGAAGAGAAATGTGTGAGAAAGGAGAACGCTATGAAAAAAGTAGGAAAATCTATCATTTACATATTGCTTGCGGTAGTGGCGTTTATCTGGGTATATCCATTTATCTGGATGATTACAGCTTCCTTGAAAACACAGGATGAATTTTTTGCAAGCGGATTAAGCTTAATACCCAAAAGCTTAAATTTTGAAAACTATGTGAGGGCATGGAATAATGCCAACTTCGGCGTATACTTTAAAAACTCTATCATTGTAACTGTCAGCGTTGTAGTAATCGTATTGCTGGCTACATCAGCGGCAGGTTATGTTATGGGGCGTTACGCATTCGTCGGTAAAAAGCTGATTATGGGGATTTTTATGGCAAGTATCACAATCCCATTAGTATTTACAGTTATTCCTATTTATGAATTATTAAAAGAAATGGGATTAGAGTCCAATCTGTTAGGTTTAATTCTGGCAGAAGCCGGAGGAGGACATGTAATCTTCCTGATGCTGTTTTCCAGTTTTTACGGAGGTCTTCCCAAGGAGCTGGAAGAGGCGGCAACCATTGACGGAAGCGGATTTATGAAAACATACAGCAGCATTATGTTCCCTCTTGCAAAACCGATTATGGCTACGGTAGTGATTATGCAGTTTATCTGGACATGGAACTCTTTTCTGCTTCCATTGATTGTAACACTCAGTAAGCCGGAGCTTAGAACATTGGCGGTAGGACTTTATGCTTTAAGAGGTGAAAACGTAGTAGACTGGACAGGAATTGCAGCAGGTGCATGTATTGCAGTTCTTCCGATTATCATTATTTTTGTATGCTTACAGAAATATTTTGTAGACGGCGTAGCAGGTGCAGTTAAGAGCTGAGAAATTTTATTAAGTGAAAAAATCATTATGATTTAAAATAAGGAGGAAAAAAATGAAGAAGCGAATTGCAGCATTATTTATGGCAGGTCTTATGGTGGTTTCAGCAGCAGGATGCGGACCAAACGTAAGCGGAGAAAAGGAAACACAGAAAGAAGAAGCATCTACGGAGAAAAAGGACGAGGACAAAGGCGGAGAAAAAGTTCTTCAGGTCGTAGACATGAGTGACAGTACAAAAGCCAGAAGGGAAGAGTACAACAAAAAGTTTGAAGAAGAAAATAACTGTAAGGTAGAATACACCGTTCTTTCCGGTGACCAGTATCAGACAACTATCAACTCTGCTATTAAAGCAAATACAGCTCCTGACTTATTTGCTCTGCCAAGTGGCGTGAAGCTTTCCACAGCAGTAGAAGAAGGCTGGTACATGCCGATGAACGATTATGTGGAAGACGGATTTTTTGACACATTCTCAGAAGGTTCTTTAAATGAAGGCGTTACTACAATGGACGGACAGGTATACGTTTTACCGGAGTCTGCAAACATTGTAAATACTCTTGTTTTCTATAATGAAACAGTTCTGGAGGATGCAGGCGTAGATGTAAATAATCTTCCGAAGACATGGACAGAGTTTAGAGAAGTTTGTAAACAGGTAACAGAAGCAGGAAATGGTAAATACTACGGAATGATTGAAGGCGGAAAACAGGTAAACCGTTTGGAAATTGCAATCCGTGCATTATCCAACCTTGCAGGAAGCAAATCTAACGATATCGGTGTTATCAGCATGGTAGACGGAAAGAACGTTTTAGCTTCTGACGCAATGGTTCAGGCATTTGATTTTTACAGCGGATTAGTACAGGACGGAAGCTTCCATCCAGACTCAGCAAACCTTGCAGCTCCGGAAGCAAGAGCTTTATTTGCACAAAATCAGGCAGCATTTTTAATTCAGGGTTCATGGTGCATTTCTACATGGGAAAAAGAAAATCCGGACTTGAAATTTGGTGTTATGCCAATGCCTGAACCGGATGACGGAGCAAAAGGCGGTCTTCCATATATCGGAGCACAGCCATGGATGGGTATTTCTAAAAACTCTGACAATCCGGAATTGGCAGCAAAATATCTTCAGGGATTATATTCTGAAGAATATCAGTCAGGCGTAGTAGAAGACGGCGGTTTTGTATCAGCAGTTGAGGGTATCAATGAAAAATACATGAAAGACGGTATCATGAAAGAATACTATACAATCGCAAAAGAACAGGGTAAATTATGTCCGGATCCGATTGTAGCAAAAGCAGATGCAGCAAAGGTTTACGCAAATGTAACAGAAGTTTCACCAAACCTTGGTCAGATTGTACAGGGTGTGTTGACAGGAAAAACAGATTATAAAGAGTCTTTACAGACATTATCCGACAATACACAGAAAGCATGGGATGAAGCGATTGCAAAAGCACAGGAAGGCGGAGCTGATGTTTCAGCGGCAGATTTTGAATTTGCAAACTGGAACCCATTAGAAGATTACACGACAGAAAGTTATAACAATAGATAAACTCCTGTTTAGACGGGATATTTCCTTAGAGAAGGGAATATCCCGTCCTTTTTATATTATAGAAGAAACAAGTTTCTGCAAGAAAAAGAAAAAATCCCTTGACATGTGAAATTTCCATGGCTATAATAAAAAAGCGTGCATAAGAAACGTAAATTTTTTTGTGCGCAAAAAAGAATTATTCATAGTGATGAATAACTGGCAGCCACTTATTTCTTTTATGTAAATAAAAGAATGTGCAAATTTTACAGGAGGTGAAAGGAATGCCAACATTTAACCAGTTAGTAAAAAAAGGACGTCAGACAACAGTTAAAAAATCTACTGCGCCTGCACTCCAGAAAAGCTACAACTCTTTACAGAAAAAGACATCTGATATGTCTTCTCCACAGAAGAGAGGTGTTTGTACAGCCGTTAAGACTGCTACACCTAAAAAACCTAACTCTGCTCTTAGAAAAATCGCCAGAGTTCGTCTTTCTAACGGAATTGAAGTAACAAGCTACATTCCGGGAGAAGGTCACAACTTACAGGAGCACAGCGTTGTTCTTATTAGAGGCGGTAGAGTAAAAGACTTACCAGGTACAAGATATCACATTGTTCGTGGTACGTTAGATACAGCAGGTGTTGCTAACAGACGTCAGGCTCGTTCTAAATACGGTGCTAAAAGACCAAAAAAATAAATAAAAATTAGTAACTTTTAAAAATCCAGAAATAGCAAAGCAAAATTTGTTATGATGAATTCATAGAAGTCACAAAGAACTATTAAATTGTACCGGGATTCCATAAGCCCAGTAGTGGCTGCGGGTTTAGATATAGGATTTACCGAGTGCGAACATACAGGATAGTTTGTGTGAGTACCTATGATTTAATCGGATATGATTAAGGAGGGAAGTAACGTGCCACGTAAAGGACATACTCAGAAAAGAGAGGTTCTGGCTGATCCAATGTACAACAGCAAGGTAGTTACAAAACTTATCAACAGCATTATGTTAGATGGTAAGAAAGGTGTAGCTCAGAAAATTGTTTACGGTGCATTCGCCAGAGTGGAAGAAAAAGCTGGAAAACCAGCAATCGAAGTATTTGAAGAAGCAATGAACAATATCATGCCAGTATTAGAAGTTAAAGCTAGACGTATTGGTGGTGCAACATATCAGGTACCAATCGAGGTAAGAGCAGACAGACGTCAGGCATTAGCTCTTCGTTGGATTACATTGTACGCTCGTAAAAGAGGCGAAAAAACAATGGAAGAAAGACTGGCTAATGAGTTATTAGATGCTATGAACAACACAGGAGCATCTGTTAAGAAGAAAGAAGACATGCATAAGATGGCTGAAGCAAATAAAGCATTTGCTCACTATCGTTTCTAAGAGGAGGAAATCCAATTGGCTGGAAGAGAATATCCATTAGAGAGAACCAGAAACATCGGTATTATGGCTCATATTGATGCTGGTAAAACTACCACAACAGAGCGTATTCTGTACTATACCGGTGTAAACTATAAAATCGGTGATACTCATGAAGGTACTGCTACTATGGACTGGATGGAGCAGGAACAGGAAAGAGGTATCACAATTACTTCAGCCGCTACTACATGCCACTGGACTCTGCAGGAAAACTGCAAACCAAAAGCTGGTGCATTAGAGCATCGTATCAACATCATTGATACACCGGGACACGTTGACTTTACAGTAGAAGTTGAGCGTTCTCTTCGTGTACTTGATGGTGCGGTAGGTGTGTTCTGTGCTAAGGGCGGTGTTGAACCACAGTCTGAAAACGTATGGCGTCAGGCTGACACTTACAATGTACCTCGTATGGCTTTCATCAACAAGATGGACATCCTTGGTGCAGACTTCTACAACGCAGTAGAACAGATTAAAACAAGATTAGGTAAAAATGCTATCTGCATTCAGTTACCAATCGGTAAAGAAGACGAATTCAAAGGTATCGTTGACTTATTCGAAATGAAAGCCTACATCTACAATGATGATAAAGGCGATGACATTTCTATCGTAGATATTCCGGAAGATATGAAGGACGACGCAGAGCTGTATCGTACAGAGCTGGTTGAAAAAATCTGCGAATTAGACGATGACCTTATGATGGAATACTTAGAAGGAGAAGAACCTTCTAACGAAGCATTAAAAGCAGCTTTAAGAAAAGGTACATGTGAGTGTGCTGCTGTTCCTGTTTGCTGTGGTACAGCTTACAGAAACAAAGGTATTCAGAAGCTTCTTGATGCTATCATTGAGTTTATGCCATCTCCAGTAGATGTACCTGCTATTCAGGGTACAGACTTAGATGGAAACCCAATGGAAAAACATTCCTCAGATGATGAACCATTTGCAGCTCTTGCATTCAAAATCATGGTTGACCCATTTGTTGGTAAGCTTGCATTCTTCCGTGTATATTCAGGAACAGTAAACTCCGGTTCTTATGTTCTGAACTCTACAAAAGGAAAGAAAGAACGTGTTGGACGTATCCTTCAGATGCACGCTAACAAACGCCAGGAATTAGATAAAGTATATGCCGGTGATATCGCAGCGGCTGTTGGTTTGAAATTCACAACAACAGGTGATACAATCTGTGACGAACAGCATCCGGTAATTCTGGAGTCCATGGAATTCCCAGAACCAGTTATCGAGCTGGCTATCGAGCCTAAGACAAAATCTGGTCAGGGTAAATTAGGTGAGTCTTTAGCGAAACTTGCTGAAGAAGATCCAACATTCCGTGCACATACAGATAAAGAAACAGGACAGACAATCATCGCAGGTATGGGTGAGCTCCACCTTGAAATCATCGTAGACCGTCTGCTTCGTGAATTTAAAGTAGAAGCAAACGTAGGTGCTCCTCAGGTAGCTTACAAAGAAACATTTACAAAAGCCGTAGATGTTGACAGTAAATATGCAAAACAGTCTGGTGGTCGTGGTCAGTACGGTCACTGTAAAGTTAAATTCGAGCCAATGGATGCCAACGGAGAAGAACTGTTCAAGTTCGAGTCCACAGTAGTTGGTGGTGCTATTCCGAAAGAATACATCCCGGCTGTTGGCGAAGGTATCGAAGAAGCTATGAAGGCTGGTATTCTGGGTGGCTTCCCAGTAGTTGGCGTTTCTGCTAACGTATATGATGGTTCTTACCATGAAGTCGACTCTTCTGAAATGGCATTCCACATTGCAGGTTCTCTTGCATTTAAAGATGCTATGGCAAAAGCGTCACCGGTACTTCTTGAGCCAATCATGAGAGTTGAAGTTACAACTCCTGAAGATTACATGGGTGATGTTATCGGTGATATCAACTCCCGTCGTGGTCGTATCGAAGGTATGGATGATATCGGCGGAGGTAAAATGATCCGCGGATTTGTTCCTCTGGCTGAAATGTTCGGATACGCAACAGACTTACGTTCCAGAACACAGGGTCGTGGTAACTACTCCATGTTCTTTGAAAAATATGAACCAGTTCCAAAATCTGTACAGGAAAAGGTTCTGTCTGGAAAAGCAGACAAATAATTAAATAGTTAAATAAAACTTGCAAATATCCTTGATTTGCAATATAATCAAGGATAGCAGGTTGACTATATCAACCGCCTCGTTATGAGGCAACAAAAATAAAAATATATGCCCAAACGGGGCGCATGTTAAACAAGGAGGACATTCAAAATGGCTAAAGCTAAATTTGAAAGAAGCAAACCGCATTGTAACATTGGTACTATCGGACACGTTGACCATGGTAAAACAACTTTAACAGCTGCTATCACAAAAACTCTTGCTGCAAGAGTTGCTGGTAACACAGCTACAGATTTCGAAAATATCGATAAAGCTCCAGAAGAAAGAGAACGTGGTATCACAATCTCTACTTCTCACGTAGAATATGAAACAGAAAACCGTCACTACGCACACGTTGACTGCCCAGGACATGCTGACTACGTTAAAAACATGATCACAGGTGCAGCTCAGATGGACGGTGCTATCTTAGTAGTAGCTGCAACAGATGGTGTTATGGCTCAGACTAAAGAACATATCCTGTTATCTCGTCAGGTAGGTGTTCCTTACATCGTTGTATTCATGAACAAATGTGATATGGTTGACGATGAAGAATTACTTGAATTAGTAGACATGGAAATCCGTGAACTGTTAAACGAATATGATTTCCCAGGCGATGATACACCAATCATCCAGGGTTCTGCTTTAAAAGCTCTTGAAGATCCAAACGGACCTTGGGGAGACAAAATTATGGAATTAATGGCAGCTGTTGACAGCTGGATTCCAGATCCACAGCGTGACACAGATAAAGACTTCATCATGCCAGTAGAAGACGTATTCTCTATCACAGGTCGTGGTACAGTTGCAACAGGTAGAGTAGAAGCTGGTACACTTCATATATCTGACGAAGTTGAAATCGTTGGTCTTAAAGAAGAAACACGTAAAGTAGTTGTAACAGGTATCGAAATGTTCCGTAAACTGTTAGACGAAGCTCAGGCTGGTGATAACATCGGTGCACTTCTTCGTGGTGTTCAGAGAAACGAAATCGAAAGAGGACAGGTTCTCGCTAAACCAGGCAGCATCACATGCCATACAAAATTCACAGCTCAGGTTTACGTTTTAACAAAAGATGAAGGTGGTCGTCATACTCCATTCTTCAACAACTACCGTCCACAGTTCTACTTCAGAACAACAGACGTTACAGGTGTTTGTATGTTACCAGAAGGTACAGAAATGTGCATGCCTGGTGATAACGTAGAAATGACAATCGAACTGATCCACCCAATCGCTATGGCTCAGGGTCTTACATTCGCTATCCGTGAAGGCGGACGTACTGTAGGATCAGGCCGTGTTGCTACAGTTATCGAGTAATCACTGATTATCAGATAAATTATATATAGTGTTATCGTAAGATAACTTTGTGTCCAAGCGTAAGATGCCCCGGAAACCTTGTGTTTCTGGGGTTTTTCTGTATCTTAAAGAGAGAATGATTTGAAAAATTATAAGTAGAGAAATAGCGAAATATTTATCAGCAAGATAAAATACAGATAAATTTAAAATTGAAAAATAAGACCAGTGGTGCCAAAACGGTGCCCAAAAAGAAACTCCTGCGAATGTTTGCCATTCACAGGAGTGATTTTTTACCAACCTTTAATCTGCTTGATCTGTTCAGCACGTTCTCGGATCTCGATGATATTGCAGTTTCAGACGGATTGTTTCTACAACTTCCTGTCTGGCTTCATCATCAAGCTGATAGAATGATGTAAGTAGATTATCTACATCAGGCATACTATTTTTGCCAAAAAGATACATCAACGGATACATAGAATTTTTTAAGTAAGTCTTTACACGACTTGCGTCTAAGGCTCCGTTCAAACCGTCTGGAAGTGTAGGATAAATCTCTTCTTCCTTAATTGTGCCAGAAAATGGACTGGCAGAACATATCTCATTCACATCAATTTGCAATTCGTTTGCAAGTCTTAAAGCAAAATCAAATCGAATATTGGAATCTTTTTGAATGATTGAATATAAGGTTGTAGCACTGATTCCAGTTGCTTTTGCAATTTTACGGACATTTGTGCCTTTTTCATCAAGATATTTCTTTAAATTTTTACCGTCACCCATAGAATCCTCCTTTTTCATATATTAAAAAAATACGAAAAACATAAATCTATTAAATATCATATCACAGATTTGGAATAAAATAAAGAAAAAATAATATACGAAATTCGTAAAAATGTAATTACGAAATATTGACAACGATTAAAATACATGATATTATCAATTTACGAAAATCGTACAAATACAAAATACAGTAAACGTATTTGAAGTCTAAAGAGGAAAGGAGGATGCAAAATGGCAAGCTACAATTATATGATGAGTGCTGATGAAGTGGCACAGGAATTAAACTGTTCAAAATCTCATGCCTATAAACTGGTAAAAGCTATGAATAAGGAACTGGCTGCACAGGGATATATTACGATGGCTGGAAGAATACCAAAGGCATTTTGGGCAAAAAAGATGTATGGCTATGAAATAGCAGGAAATTAAAGGAGGATCAATATGGCTTACAGAGAAAAAGACACAAAAAAATGGACAGCCCAGTGGTTTGAGACTAATGTTATGGGTGAGAAGAAAAAACGCAGAAAGCGTGGATTTGAAACAAAGCGAGAAGCATTGGAGTTTGAACGAAGCAAAAAGTTGAGCAATGAGCGAAGTATGGATATGAGAGCTGAGCGATTTTATTGAGATTTATTTTTCAGACAAACAGAATGATCTGAAGGATCGGACAATCAAAAATAAAAGATATATGATGCAACAGCATATCGTTCCATACTTTCGGAAATCAGATGATGAGTGAGATCAAGGCTTCACAGATTATTCAGTGGCAGAATGAAATTCAGAAGAAAGGCTATTCAGATTCTTATCTGAGAATGATTCAGAATCAGTTGACCAGTCTGTTTACACATGCAGCTAAGATCTATGATTTGCCGGTTAATCCATGTAAGAAAGTGAAACGAATGGGAAATTCGGATTCAAGAAGTTTGAACTTCTGGACACTGGACGAGTATAAACAGCTTATACAGACAATGGAGCCGGGAACACGATATTATCTTATGTTTGAGGTATTGTTTTGGACTGGATGCAGAATCGGGGAGCTGCTTGCGATTACAAAAGCTGACATTAATTTTGAGAAAAATCAGCTCAGTATCAATAAGACTTATTATCGAACAGGAATGCAGGATATTATCACAGAACCGAAAACAAAACAGTCTTTTCGGACAATCGAAATTCCAGAATTTCTAAAAGAGGAAATTAAGAAATTTGTAGATGGTCACTATGGAATGCCAGATACAGAAAGATTATTTCCAGTCGTTCAGGAAGCGGTACAGCATAAGATGAAACGGCAGATTGAGTTGGCAGGAGTAAAGAAAATCCGAGTGCATGATCTCAGACATAGTCATGTAGCTTATCTCATTGAGAAAGGCGTGGAACCATTACTGATTCGGGACAGATTAGGGCATAAAGATATTCGTATCACATTGAACACTTATGGACATCTTTATCCAAATCAGCAGAGAAAGATTGCAAATCTTCTGGATAATGAAAATGGAAATGCTGTTACCGGATTGGGAGAAGAAAGAGATGAATGTTGAAAAGGCAAAAGAAAAAGCCCAGATAAATAATCTGAGCAAGTTCTCTGATAATCAGATTCACTGATATACCATCTTGGCAGATTCAGTATATCACGAATCGGGAAATACGACAATTCCCGAATATCTGTTTATCAGAGACTTGCCCGGAAGGGCAGGAGGAGATAATGGAATGAACATGAATGAAAAAAATATAATTGAGAATTGTAGAATAGAACCAAAACTGAAACTGATTAATATGGATTCAGTAGAGGTGGAACAGGTAGAATGGCTGCTTTATCCGTTTATTCCTTATGGGAAAGTGACCATTATACAGGGAGATCCAGGTGAAGGAAAGACAACGATGGTACTTCAGATTATCGCAAAACTGACCAAAGGGGAACCGATTCTTCCTGTCACTGATACAATGAAAACAAAAGAAAAACGAAGTGATGAAGTCGATAGTGAGAATGCGGATTTAAATGCCGAAGACAATAGGCAGGAACACTCTCTTATGTCGCCTGTAAATGTGATTTACCAGACAGCAGAAGATGGTCTTGGAGATACTATTAAACCTAGATTACTTGCGGCAGGTGCAGATTGTTCAAAGGTGCTGGTGATTGATGATAGCGATCAGCCACTGACAATGGCAGATGTTCGATTGGAAGAAGCTATCGTGCAGACAAAAGCAAAAATGGTTGTTCTTGATCCGATTCAGGGATTCTTGGGAGCAGAGGTAGATATGCACCGGGCAAATGAGATCAGACCACTGATGAAGCGTATCGCAGTGCTAGCAGAAAAATATCACTGTGCAATCATTTTAATTGGTCATATGAACAAAAACAGTAATGGTAAATCTTCTTATCGTGGACTGGGTTCTATTGATTTTCAGGCGGCTGCAAGAAGTGTTTTGATTGTCGGGCGAGTGAAGGAAGAACCGGAAATAAGAGTGGTATGCCATACGAAAAGTTCTCTTGCACCGGAAGGAACGTCGATTGCATTCAGACTGGATAAAAATAATGGGTTTGAATGGATTGGAGAATATGATATCAGTGCCGATGAACTTCTTAATGGAGACAGTAGAGGACAAAAAATCCAGAAAGCAAAAGAATTTTTGCTTGAGATTCTGGCAAACGGAGGAATGACTCAAAAGAAAATTGCAGAAGAAGCAGAATCCAGAGGAATAAAAAGAAAAACGTTGTGGAATGCCAAACGGGAACTTGAAATTGATTCCGTAAAACGAGGAAAACAATGGTATTGGATGTTGCCAGAATAAAAAAGGAAGATGGCAAGATTACCATTTCTTAAGAAGGGGGAATCTTACCACCTTGAAAGGAGAACAGATGCAAAATAAAAGTGTACAGATTCCATATGAGTTATTTTTTCAACTCCTGCAATATTTTTTGATGGATAACTACGATGGTGAAGAAATAATCCGGCTGGGATTGGAGAAAAAACTGGATGCAATGATGAATCGTGAAGTGTACAGCAAATCCAAAACGGCACCAACGGAAGAAGAAAGGGAAAGATTCCGGCAGGAATATCTGGACAGAAAGGGAATGCAAGAGAGCTTTCGATGGTAACAGTCCTTACTGATTACTTTATTACAGGAGCGTGTCACGCACCTGTGAGAAATAAACAAGGAGAATGCCGGTAAGGTGCAAACGAAAGGTTCTGATTGAACTGTGAATTTAACGGAAATTTTATCGCTGTGAAAGGAGAATGGTACAATGAAACAAGGAAGATTAGGATATAACAGTAGCAATGACAGATATGGCTTATTATCATCAGATTTATGGATCGATACGGGATTTCACTGTGGAGAAGGTCTTGAGGTGCTGATTGACGATAAGTGGGTAAGGACAAGAATGGAGATGAATACGGCAAGAGAATGGTATCTGGTGGGAACGCCGTACTGTGGAAATCTGGAATATGTGCAGGCGAGAATACCGGAATAATTTAGTTGAGAGAGTAACGAAGGAGATAAAATAGGTCTCCGCTCCGCTTCGGTCGGTGCAGGGCAGACGTCCTCCGGACGTCTTGCACCCCGGCAGGGCGCAAGGGTACTTTTGATGGACGGTACGGCTGTCGAAAGTGCTTTTGCGTTACTTTTGACAAAAGTAACAAAACCGCCGTATCCGGCGACAGTTTCTTAAATATCGCCATAACTGGCGTAAATAAAAATCACGTGCGATATCTGGCACTCGAACAGAGAGGAGATGAGAAAACTTATGATGAAACGAACGATTAGTGGTATGATCGGAGCCGGTTCACTGGCTCATAACAGACGGGATTTTATAGCAGAAAATGTAGATCCAGACAGAGTACAACTGAATATTTGCTACCAGAATGAGAATCTGAAAGAAGTTTATAAAGAGCTATTTGACGATGCTGTGGAGAGATATAATGTTGGGAAAAGAAAGGACAGGCAGATTGCAAATTATTATGAAAAAATACGACAGAGCAAACAAGAAAAGTTGTTTCATGAAGTGATATTCCAGATTGGAAATCGTGAGGATATGGCAGTGGGAACGACAGAAGGAGATATGGCTGTAAAGGTACTGGATGAATATGTGAAAGACTTCCAAAAACGGAATCCGACACTTTGTGTATTTAGCTGCTATCTGCACCAGGATGAAGCAACACCACATTTACATATTGACTTTGTGCCTTATGTGACTAACTGGAAGGGAAAAGGAATGGATACCAGAGTTTCACTGAAACAGGCATTGAAAAGCCTTGGATTTCAAGGTGGAAATAAGCATGATACAGAACTGAATCAGTGGATAAACCATGAAAAAGAAGTGCTGGCAGAAATTGCAAAGCAATATGGAATTGAATGGGAGCAGAAAGGCACACATGAAGAGCATTTGGATGTTTACAATTTCAAGAAAAAAGAACGCAAAAAGGAAGTTGCAGAGTTAGAAGTTCAAAAAGCTAGGTTGGAGGAAAAAAATGCCAGACTAGAAGAACGCAAAGTGGTGATGGAAGAAATAAATGAGAGGATGCTTGACCAATTGGATGAACTTGAGAAGGATATTTGTAAGGTTCAGGATAATTTGGATAAAACAGAAAAAGAAGCAGAAAAATCAAAGAAACAAGCCGAGAAATATGAAAAACAGCTTAAACGGATAGCTCCTCTTGCAGATAATATAAGGCGATATGCTGGGGAGTTTTCTAAACCCATAGATGAAGTGCTTCCAGAAGCAGATTTTCTGGAATCTGCTAAAACCTATCGAGAGAAGAAGGCAAAGCCAGTGATTGGAAAATTGAAGGAATTACTATATAGCTTATATCTGGCATATATCAAAATTCGTGAAGAAGTTGATAGAGTTCAGTATAAATATAACAGATTAGAGAGTTCAAACAAAATGTTAGCTATGCGGAATCAGGAGCAGATAGAGGTAATCGACAGTCTTAAAGAAGAAAATCAGGATTATTACCGATTGAAACGAGCAGTTGGCGAGAATAAGGCGGATATGCTTGTTCAAGCAGAGAGAAATCGGGAGATAGAAGAATATGAAATAAGAAAGGGACAGAAAAAAAGATATGACAGAGATGCAAGATAAGAAGAACATAAATAGGTGGTTAAGAGATCTGATGTATGCGTAGAAAATGGAAAATATGTTACAAATAAAACGAGAATTTGAACTCGAAATTTGGAAAAAAATAATGAAAATAACTTGACGTTTGAAAATAAGAGATGTATATTTAAGATAAATCCAATAAACGGGAGGTGGATAAAAATGTTTAATCTTGAAGAATTGAGCTTGGAGTTTGTAGAGATTTCTGAATTAAAAACCTCTAAGAACTTATTTGGACCAGTTATGTACGGAACAGGTGTGAGAATGTAGTTTGTAGAAAAGACTTGCTCTATGTAAAAAGGAATATAGAGTAGGTCTTTTTTATTTAAAAAGGATTATAGGAGAGAATATATGAATAAATTAACTACAGCTGTATGGGAAATAACAATGGGTTGTAATATGCGTTGTAAACATTGCGGTTCAAGTTGTGCAGAAGCGCTACCCGATGAGTTGAATACATCAGAAGCTCTTGGGGTGTGTGACCAATTAAAAGATTTGGGATTAAAAGTTATTACATTATCTGGAGGGGAACCTACGACACGTAGTGACTGGCATATTATTGCGAAAAGATTAGTAGATAATGGCATAATAACAAGTATTATTACAAATGGTTGGTTGATTGATGAAAACTTTATTCATAATGCGATAACATCAGGAATTAGAAGTGTCTGTTTAAGTATTGATGGTCTTGAAAAAACTCACGATTTTATACGGAGATCGGGATCATTCAATAAAAGTATTAAAGCATTGAAAGAATTAAGAAAAAATAATATTTCGACATCAGTAATAACTTCAATAAATAAAGAAAATATATGTGAATTGGAAGAACTATATCAATTATTAAGTGATTTGGGAGTTAATAGTTGGCAGTTTCAGATTGCATTACCAATGGGGAATTTTGCAAAACGCCCAGAATGGCTTATAGAACCTCAAGATATTCTTTCTATTATTGATTTTGCATATAATAAAATTGGAGGTAAGTTGTTAATTGTTTTGGCAGATTGCATAGGTTATTATAGCAATAAAGATATAAAAGTAAATGAGAATTTTCTTAATGATAATTGGTCTTGGACAGGTTGTGGAGCAGGAAAGCATGTAATTGGTATTCTGCATAATGGAGATATTGTTGCTTGTACTTCTATTAGAGATAAAACATTAGTAGCGGGAAATATTCGTGAAAAATCTTTAAAGTCGATTTGGGAAAGTCCGGACTCTTTTAAGTGGAATAGAAATTTTGATAGTAGTAAGTTAAAAGGATTTTGCAGAGAATGTCGTTATACAGAACGATGCTTAGGAGGATGTAGTAATAGTCGTTATTGCATTAACGGCTCATTTGAAAGTGAAAATAGATACTGTGCATATAATGTTGAAATGAAAAAATGGAAAAAATATTTGGAATCACTTAATGATATATCAGAAATTGATAATGTTATAGAAAAAGCAGCGGCTTTAAAACATCAGGATCTTTATAAGATAGCTTGCGAAATTAAACAATCTAAATTATGATTAGAGAGGTAACAGATATGAATAAACATGAGTTATATCATAACCACAATTATGTTTATCTGCTGACTTCTAATATTATTAACCGCTGTGGTGATTCATTAGATACAATACTTTTTACATGGTTGGTATATTTACTTACAAATAGTGCAGGGTGGTCTGCGATTATTTTTGGTATTAATCAAGCTACTTCTGTAATTATTCAACCATTTATAGGTCCATTAGTCGAGAATATGAATAAAAAGAAAGTGTTAGTACTTTCAGATATAGCTCGAGTTCTGTTAGTTTTGTATATATTATATGTATATACACAAAACATGCTTTCACCATTAATATTGGTTTTTATGACAATATCCATTTCATTAATAGAAGCATTTCATATGCCAGCAGGGGTAGCAGTTATTCAGCATGTACTTCCTAATGAACATTATGATAAAGGTGTAAGTGTCAATGTGTCTTGTACCAAAATAGCAGTATTAGTTGGAACTGGCTTGTCAGGCATAGTGATTAGTTCATTTGGAATAGGTATTTCTTTAGCGATAGATGCTTTGATATTTTTAATATCAGCGTTGCTTATAGTAAAAATAGAATTTTCTGTTCAAGAAGAAAAGAAGACAAACCGAATAATTGGCAGAGAATATTTAATTTCGCTTAGAGATGGATTTAGTTATGTATTTGACCATAAGAAGCTATTAAAACTATGTTTTTTATGTATTCTAATTAATTCAGCAGTGGTTCCATTTGATGCACTGCTCGCCCCGATTGCAAGAGAAATGTTTAGTGGAGATGCCAAAATTGTTTCATTACTAAGTGTAAGCGTAACTATTGGTACTATTTTGGGATCATTGACTTTTGCAAAAATGAAAGAGGAGAAAAAAAATAATACACTTGTTACATTTTGTGGAATTGTTTTAGGTGTATACTATGTTTTTATTGCATTTGTTTCAAAATATATTGCAAATCCTATAACTCAAAAATTACTGTTGCTAATCGGTTCGATAATAATTGGTGCAGCATTGGGATTAATGATTACTTATGTACAAGTGAAATTTGTAAAAGAAGTTACTAAAGAATATATAGGACGTGTTTCTGCAATTCGATTTTCACTTACATACGCATGCGCGCCAGTGGTATCTTTTGTGATTAGTATTATATACAAAGTTACTGTTGTTGATACAAGTTCACTTTTTGTGGGATTTGGTATTGTAATAATAATTCTTTTTCTTTTGGCAAATAAGATTACGTTTTCTCCTTTGAAGAAAGGCGATAAAAGTTATTAGAAATTATTTATATGAAAAACTGGCTGCTTTTTGGCTATAAATTAAAGCTGATAGAGAAGAGTATAAACAGCAGAAGAGAAGCTTTTTGACTGAGGCTTCCGGTGCCAAAACGGTGCCAAGAAATCAGGCAAATAAAAATAAATAGTACAAATCAGTCGTTTTTCACTGTATTTTGGAGAGAAAACCATAAAAAATATGAGGTAAAATGATATTAAAGTATCGTGAAGGTGGACGTACTGTAGGATCAGGCCGTGTTGCTTCCATTATCGAGTAATTAAATCTTAATATAGATTAGAGCAGTAATGCTCATTGTGTCCAAACGTAAGATTACCCCGGAGCCGAAAGGCTTCCGGGGTTTTTCTGTTGGGAAGAAAAAGGTGAAATGAAAGAGAAAATGGGGAAGAGGAATGTAAGCGCAAAATAATTCGACGGATTGTGTTGCCCTAAAAATGAATCCATAATAATCATTAGAAAATGCAAGCATTTCACTTCATCTTCTCTTGCCAGAAATGATAGATGCGAGCATTTTACTCTATCCGATTTATGGAGGTGTGCTCATGAGAAGCAAAAGAATACCTGCCGAAGAACAATACCGTCTCATCATGGAATGCCGTCAAAGTGGATTGACAGATCATCAATGGTGTGTGGAACACGACATCAAACCGGGGACTTTTTACAACTGGGTAAAAAGGCTGCGTCAGAAAGGTTGTGTGGATTTGCCAGCGTCAACCGGACGCAGCTATCGTGCACCGGAAAGCCAGGAAGTTGTCAGAGTGGATTTTCATGATACTGACCCGCTCCCATATGAACAGCCATTCAATGTGATTCCGGTAGCTACGGAAAGAAATAACCTTTCCGTAGCAGAGCCAATGAAGCTGTCTGTAGGAAGTTTTCATCTAACAATACCAAATGGAACAGATCCTCAGCTTCTGGCTCAAACGCTCCGCATTGTGAAGGAGTTGGAATGTTAGGGGATATCACAGCCGCCGATGAAATCTATATCGTAACAGGCAGAACGGATATGCGGAAATCCATTGACGGGCTGTGTGCTATTGTAGAAGAACAACTCCATATGGATCCAAGGCGAAGCGCCCTGTATCTTTTCTGTGGAAAACGTTGTGACAGGATCAAAGCTTTGCTCTGGGAGTCTGACGGATTTGTGCTGCTGTATAAACGCATGGAAGTCCAGGGCAGGTTCCGCTGGCCCAGAAATCAGCTGGAAGTAAAGCAACTGACCTGGCAGCAATTCGACTGGCTCATGTCCGGTCTTGAAATCGAACAGCCAAAGGCATTCAAACCTACGCAATGATCGTGTAAAAACTCTATGCCAACCAACAAAAATGGAGAGCTTTCCACACCCTGTATCATGTCTGCAATCCCTTGTAAATACTGGATTTTCTGCTTCTTTTTCATTGCTTTTTATGGTATAATAAGAGCAATGAAAAAGGAGCAGAAGACATATGGCCGATAATTCAAAAGATTCAAAAATCCTTGCGTACAAGGACATGATCAACCAACTGAATAAGACGATTTCCGCACAGACAGAACTGATCCAGTCTTTACAAAAAACATTGGAAGCAGACCGTCTGGAAAAAGAAAACCTTCGTCAGCAGATTGAATATCTCACGAAGAAACTCTTTGGTACTTCCAGTGAAAAACGGAAAGATATCGATGGTCAGCTGAATCTTTTTGATGAAGCCGAGCAGGAGGCAGATCTGACATGGAAACAGGAACTTTCTGATGACATCACTGTTCCGGAACATAAGCGAAAAGCACGACGGACACATACGGATCTCTTTAAAAATGTCCCTTCCTGCGATGAGATCATTTCTCTTCCGGAGGAGGAGCGGAACTGTCCAACCTGCGGAACACAGATGGAATGTATTGGGAAAGAATTCGTCCGCCATGAATTCCGGTTTACCCCTGCCAAAGGGAAAGTAGTAAATATCTATCGTGAAACCTATAAATGCCCGGAGTGTGCCATATCAGAGGAACACCCGGATGATCAGACATTTGTCAAAGCGCCTGTTCAGGAACCATTGATCCCAGAAAGTTATGCATCGGAATCCGTTGTAGGATGGGCAATGCACCAGAAGTACCAGAATGGTCTGCCATTAAACCGGCAGGAATCGGAATGGAAGCAGCTGGGTGTCCCATTAAGCCGGGCTACGCTTGCTAACTGGATCATTTACTGTGCCGAGAATTACCTCTGTCATGTTTATGATTATTTTCACCGTCAGTTACGGATGCGTAAATATCTGATGGCAGATGAAACCCGGGTTCAGGTACTGAATGAGCCGGAGCGCAATCCTGAAACAGGTTCCTGGATGTGGCTCTTCCGCAGTGGAGAAGATGGGCTTCCGCCGATCCTGCTCTATCATTACACAGAGACAAGGGCAAAGTTCCATGCGGCATCTTTCCTGCAGGGGTTCCGTGGATATCTGGAGACTGATGGATACCAGGGTTATAACAATCTGCCGGATATCAAACGCTGCTCTTGCTGGGCACATGTGAGACGTTATTTCACAGATGCCATACCGAAAGGGAAAGAGTATGATTACAGCCTTCCGGCGGTGCAGGGAGTACAGTTCTGCTCCAAGCTGTTTGATTGTGAGCGGTACTCAAAAGCAAAAAATCATACTGCGGAGCAGAGAAAACAGTTCCGTCTTGAAAAGGAGAAGCCGATACTGGAGGCATTCTGGAATTGGCTGGATCAACAGCGTCCAAACAAGGGAACCCGTTTGGCGAAAGCGGTGAACTATGCCCAAAATCGGAAAGACACCCTGATGACCTATCTGGAAGACGGTCATTGCAGTTTATCCAATAATCTTAGCGAGAATGCAATCAGACCATTCACTGTTGGCCGGAAAAACTGGCTGTTCAGTGCCAGCCCGAAGGGAGCTGCCTCTAGCGCTATTGTGTATACAATGATTGAGATGGCAAAAGCGAATGACCTGAATACCTACAAATATCTGACATACCTCTTATCACAGCGGCCAGACGCTAAAATGTCAGATGAACAGCTGGAACAGCTTGCCCCATGGAGCGAGACTGCGAAAGCGAACTGTCAAAACTAAACATAGAGTAAAACGCTTGCATCTATCATTTTGGTGCAAGCGTGATTCATGGGCAGCGTAGCAATATTTTGCGCTTACAGAGGAATTGCGAACATAAAAATTTAGAGATTGTATAGGTGATGTAGTTTGGTGTGTTTATTTTATTGCTTATAGATAGATATAAAAGAGAATGCTAAACTCAAGATATATATGGGAGGTATAAGATTAAAAAATTTTGACATTTCCGTAGATACGTGATAATATGAATATAGAAAAAGAGTGCTACCGATAGACGGTTAGTCCGATATATAGTTTGACAAAAATGCCGCTTAGTTTACCAGACCAGGGCGGCTATTTTTGTGGTTTATTATTATCCTTGCCAAAGGTATATCCAAGACCAAAGCAGGTTAAGCCGAAGCTCACTACTGCTATAAAATCAACAATACTCATGGCTAGCCCTCCTTTCCAGTGGAGTCTCTTTCGAGGTTCTATGTAATCAGAGGGTCACAGTCCCTCTGGAGAAGGACTAACCGCCTACCGTTATGGTAACACCCATGTTTTGATTATAACAGTCAGGGTGGGAATCTGCAACCGGAAAGTTGCTGGCTTATAAAAACTTGACTGTGATACCGTTTTGATATTAAAAATGAAGAGAATAAAATATAGAGTATCGAAAGATACATTGTGTCCAAGCGTAAGATACCACACAACCCTAAGGTTTCCGAAATTTTTTTGTAGGAGAGAAAAAGTTTAGAATATCAATATATGTTTTCTATTTAAAGTGGGAATACGTATATATAAACATAGCAGAAGTTAAGAATGAGCAATATCGAAACTTGCCTATGATAAAATATTGTATTATTAAGAAATTACAGGCTAAGATAGAAAAGTAGAAAGGGAATAATTTGTTAACAATTACTTGCCATTCTATTTATGTTTTAAAAAGAGTTATTAATAAAACAGAAAGAGAGTAGTAGTGCTATTACAGGTAATACGTCTCTCTTTTTTTGTTGAAAAAATATTTGTCGTTTTATAAATGTATTAAACTACAATTTGATTTTTAAAATGGAAAATTTTCCGTAAAAAAATATAAATACAATATAAAAAAGAAAATTTTCTAAAAAATATTGACAGTAAAAAATATTGGGGTATATTTTATTTATGAAAATTAACATATATTAAAACAAATAAGTACTTAATTTGGTTAATGTTGACAAATCTGGAGGGCTATGATATGAGCAAAACTAAAGGTGATGTTGTTAAAGATTTACGTGAAATGTTGGAGGACGGGCAAATTAATTTGAACGAAGATGACTTGTATGAAGCATCTGCTGATAGATATAAAAAATATGCGAGAGCTAAAAAGGCACTAAATGTACCAATGCCGACTGCAATCGTCTACCCATATACAACTGGAGAAGTACAGAAATTATTAAGATATTGTAATGAAAACCGAATTAATGTAATTCCAAGAAGCGGTAATACAGCCACAGAAGGTGGTTTAGAAAACTGGAAAGAGCTGACTATTGTTATTGATGCTAAAAATTTGAATAAAATTATATATGTCTTTTTGACTATCTTTTTATATCTTCTTAAATGTCCGCAAAGCTTTATTTTATCGGCTCTACGGGCATTTTGCTTTTGTGGTAAACCTCACTTATCTAGGTATATCTTCTTATATTTTCGCTATCAAGCGAGGTTAAAATCGTGGTAAATACTTCTATGCGATTAGACGCTGAACCTCTGTTTTTGCGGTATCTATGGACGCATGAGCGTACCAGTTCATTGTGATACTGATGTTTGAATGTCCCATGATATACTGTAAATCTTTCGGGTTCATGTTCTTGCTTGCCAGCCTTGTGCAGAATGTATGGCGTAGCGTATGCGGTGTGATATGTGGCAAGGGATTGTCCTTGTGGTGCTTGTTGTATTTCTTTACCATACGGATAAATAAGGCGTTATAATCAATCGCAACTTTGGGCTTGCCTTTATGATTGATAAATAGAAAATTGCTCCGTTCGTCTATCACAAATGGTTCTGCCTTTGGGCGTTTCTTCATAACCCGTTGAAATGCCTGTATTGTTTCTCTGCTTAATGGCACTTGCCTTATTCCACTTTTGGTCTTAGGCGTTTCAATATAATAGCCCTGTTCCTTGCTCTTTAGTAACTGGTGGTCGATAATCACAACTTCATTCTTGAAATCAATATCGGCTACTGTCAGTCCGCACAGTTCCGAGATACGAAGTCCTGTTTTTAATAATATCAGCACATCATCATAATACTTATGATACACATTGTCTGCCTTAATAAATGACAATAATGCTTGTTCCTGTTCCTCTGTCAATGCGACTTTCTCTTTGGTATCATTTTCTAGGACTTCACTCAACTTGAAATCAAAGGGATTTTTCCTTATGCAATCGTCTTGTATGGCGATATAGAATGACGCTTTTAACGAGCGTTTATGGTTGTTAATGGTATTGTAGGAAAAGCCTTTGTCTTTCATGCGTAACGCCCATTCTTTAGCGTCAGAGGGTTTGATTGTATCAATGCTCCTAGCACCTAACTTGTCCTCTTTTAATAACCGCATGAGTTGTTCCCGTTGTTTTTGTGTGCTTTTCTTCACATTTGCCCTCTGTGCGTTCTGTTTGGCATAGAGTTGGCAAAGCGTCATTTTCTTGCCTGTGCTGTCGATACCGTCCTCAATATCCCGTCTTATCTGCTGTTCCAGTTCTCGAAGTGAGGGTTTTTCCCGTTTTCCCTTTGGTGTCGGGTCTGTGGGTGTCAATCTCCAAGCATACACATATTTTGTGTTTCCAAATGCGTCTACATATTTATATAAGTATTTTCCGTCTGTTCGTTGGCTCTCTCCAGTATGCAGGATACGACCTTTGTTATCCCGTCTTTTTTCTTTCATGGTGTCTGCTCCTTTCCTTGTTGGAAAGAGCCTTGATATGACTTGTGTTCATCATAACACATACAAGGCTCATTTGCATTAGATTGCGTCCAATTTATTCCTTTAGCAATTAATCTAAACAGAGAATGAATGTTTTGTAATTAATCCCGAAAAAACAAAATACACAAACCTGTTTAAAAGTAATATTTGAAACTACATAATAAAAATACTCCAAAACCTTATGGAAATTCCTGCTATAATGTGCTACAATACTTCCAAAGCATTATATTTTCGATAGTCTAATATATCTGTTGCGGTATCAAACCGTGTCTGAAAATCTAACAGCATATCAAGGAAAATCTCAATGCTTTTATTCATAGTAAAAAGGAAAAGTGCAGAGAGATTTTAAGCGTGTGCTGTAAAGGATAATACAGACATATCAGAAATGATTAGGAATGAGTGATTTCAGAAAATCTCCTGCGAATATAAAAAAGGAGGCAGTGATTTTATGAAAACATTAAACAATATTCCGAACAGAACATACAAAGCGACTATTTTTGCTATGCTGTTTGAAGACAAGGAGCATTTATTGGAGCTTTATAATGCAGTTAGCGGTAAACATTATACTAATCCGGAAATGTTGGAGATTAATACATTGGAGAATGCTATCTATATGGCTATAAGGAATGATATTTCTTTTCTTATAGATGCCAGACTATCTCTATATGAGCATCAGTCTACATACAGTCCAAATTTACCTCTTCGATTTCTGCTTTATATTTCCGCACTATATTCGTCTATGACGAAAGACGCTAATTTATATGGAACAAAAGCCATAGAGCTGCCACCGCCACGTTTTGTGATTTTTTATAATGGGAAGGACGAGCAGCCGGACAGGCAGATATTGAAATTATCTGATTTGTATACCATAAACGAGGAATGTAGTTTAGAATTGGAAGCAGTAATGCTGAATGTAAATAGCGGACATAATAAGGAACTGATGGAGATGAGCCATACTCTGTGGGAATATGCAGAATATACGGCAAGAGTGCGGGAATATACAGAAACGATGGAACTGGAAGAAGCAGTTGAGAGAGCCATAGAGGAGTGTATTCAGGAAGGAATTCTCAAAGAATTTCTGGAAAAAAATCGAGCGGAGGCAAAGAATATGAGCATATTTGAATATGATCAGGAAAGGCATATAAAGCAAGAGCGGGAAGAGGCTTGGGAAGAAGGAAGAAAAGCAGGAAAGCGTGATATGCTTTGGAAACTTGCAGAGAAAAAGCTAAGAAAAGGAAAAACCATAACTGAGATTGCGGAGGAATTGGAAGAAAGCGAAGAGACGATAAAAGAGATTTTAGACAGTCGAAAAGAATAAAAGATACTCTATGAAAATGACCGGAGGTGTTAATATGGAAAACAGTTATACCTTTCAAAGTCCTATTGGACGTTTAACCATTTGTGAGCAGAACAATCAGCTTACACGTTTATATTTAAACAATCAGGATGGAGGAAGTTTGAATGGTCAAAGCCTTGAGCGTCATTCGGATTTTCTGTACGAGGCTTATCGGCAGTTGAACGAATATTTTGCAGGAAAACGCAAAGCTTTTGAATTGCCGGTAAATGGGCAAGGCACTGAATTCCAAAAGGCAGTGTGGAGAGAATTACAGAAAATTCCTTATGGAGAAACAAGAAGTTATGAGGATATTGCCGTTGCAATAGGAAACCAGAAAGCAGTGCGGGCAATCGGACAGGCAAATGGCAGAAATCCCATTATGATTGTTGTTCCCTGCCACAGAGTTATTCGTAAGAACGGAGACATCTCAGGCTTTGCCTGTGGTGTGGAGGCAAAAAGATATCTGTTGAATTTAGAAAGAGAAAACAGCATAAACCGGTCATGGAAAAGCGTCTAATGGGTACAATAGTTATAATAGAAAAATTTTAGGGAAGACCAGGAGAAAAGCAGATGAAAAAATTAGCATTGGGTTTACTTGCAGTAATGTTGCTGGGCGGATGTGGAACAAAAGAAGCAAAAATTTCAATGGAAGAAGCAAAAGAGGCAGCATTAAAAGAATTTCAGGGAGATATTATACAGTCTAATACAGACAAAGATGACGGCAGAGTAGTATACGAATTTACTATCGATAACGGACCAAACCGATGTGAGGTAGAAATCGATGGAAATACAGGTGAGGTTTTAAAAAGTGAATTGGAAGATAACCGATTAAGAAGCCAGCCGTCAGAGGGACCTTCACAGGAGAACTCTCAGCCGCAAAGCAGCGAGGAACTTATTACAGAAGATGAGGCAAAGGAAGCTGCACTGGCACGCAGCGGAGCAGGCAGTGTAGTAAGATGCGAGCTGGACAGAGATGACGGAAGTATTCGATATGAAATTGAAATTCGTGATGGCAATAAAGAAATTGACGTGGAAGTAGATGCTGTTACTAAGGAAATTCTGCATTATGAGGAAGAGGTTATAGACTAAAGGGAGGAGACAGTACAAATGAGTTTTCATTTTATTGATATGGAAAAGTACCCCAGAAAAAGTCATTTTTCATATTTTGACAGTATGATGTATCCTTACGTGGGAGTAACGTCAGAAGTGGATATTACTTCTTTTCTTTCTGTAATAAAAGAAAAAGAGCTGCCATTTTTTCTTACCTTTTGCTATTGTGCAGCAAGGGCGGCAAATCAGGTAAAGGAATTCAGACAGCGAATAGTAAATCATCAAATTATAGAGTACGATGATTGCAGAACCTCACATACAGTAGCATTGGAAGACGGAAGCTACTGTTACTGTACACTTAATTCGGATATGGGATTTCAGGATTATTTGCCTTATGCCGTTCAGAAACAGGAGGAAGCAAAAAAGGGACATGGTATTGAGGAGGATGAAGAAGAAGCGAGAGAATTTTTCTTTATTTCTACCTTGCCGTGGGTGTCCTATACGTCTTTGACCCAGCCGGTTCCTACACCGGCAGACAGCAATCCCAGAATTACATGGGGGAAATATTCCAAAAAGGATGGGCGGGTTATCCTTCCTGTATCCGTGCTTTGCAATCACGCTTTGGTGGATGGGCTTCATATTGGCAGATTTTATGAAGAACTCAATAGTCAGTTAGAGAAAATCATGGTAGAATAGTAAAAAACAGAAATCAAAGCAAAGGAAGCAGAATATGGAACAGAAGAAGGAAATTTATAGTGCATATACAGAAATTTTAAAAGAGGAGCTGATGGCTGCAATGGGCTGCACAGAGCCTATTGCTTTAGCGTATGCGGCATCTATTGCGAGAAGGGAATTAAATGACCTTCCGGACAGAGTTTTGGTGCAGACAAGCGGAAGTATTATTAAGAACGTAAAGTCTGTAATTGTGCCGAATACAGGGCATTTAAAGGGTATTCCGGCAGCAGTTTCCGCAGGAATTGTAGCAGGAAATCCGGATAAAGAGCTGGAAGTTATTGCAGACGTTTCAAAAGAGGATATAAAAAATATTGAGAAATTTATGCAGGAGAAGGAAATCGTTGTTGAGCATCTTGACGAAGGCTTTATTTTTGATATTGTAATTACTCTGTATAAAGGCGAGGATTATGCAAAGGTACATATTATCAATTCTCATACAAACGTAGTTTTGGTGGAGCATAATCACCGAATTTTGAAAAGCTCAGACTGTTTGAATGACATGCCGTCTGACACGGCAAAGTACGAGCTGTTGAATATGAAGGATATCTGGGATTATGTTAATCATGTGGATTTAGATGACATTAAAGAACTTTTGGACAGACAGATTGCCTATAATATGGCGATTGCAGAGAAGGGCTTGCAGTCCGATTACGGTGCAAATATCGGAAAAGTTATTCTTTCCAGCGATGCCAACAGTCTGAAATCCAGAGCAGCAGCTATGGCAGCAGCAGGTTCCGATGCCAGAATGAACGGCTGTGAATTGCCGGTTATTATTAACTCAGGAAGCGGAAATCAGGGAATTACGGTTTCTGTTCCTGTAATTACTTATGCAAAGGAATTAAAAAGCACAGAGGAGCAGTTATATCGTGCGCTGGCGCTGTCTAATTTAACGGCTATTCATCAGAGAACCCCCATTGGAAGACTGTCTGCCTATTGTGGCGCTGTAAATGCAGGGGCGGCAGCAGGAGCGGGCATTGCTTATTTGTCAGGGGGAGATTATGAAGCGGTTATTCATACAGTGGTAAATGCCTTGGCGATTGTATCGGGCATTATTTGTGACGGCGCAAAGGCTTCCTGTGCCGGAAAAATTGCCTTTGCCGTTGAAGCGGGAATTTTAGGCTATAATATGTATATGCAGGGACAGCAGTTCTACGGCGGTGACGGAATTGTAAAGAAAGGCATTGAAGATACCTTAAAAAGTGTAGGCAGATTAGGCAAAGACGGAATGAAGGGAACTAATGAAGAAATTATTAAAATTATGCTGGAGTAAAGGTAGGGTTGTATTTTCACAGAATTTGTGGTAAATTCAAACTCTGTGGTTAAAGTTTTAGAATAAGGAGTTTTTACCATGATTGTGGATGTGTTAGTAGATGCCTTACTGGATACGGTAAAGCTAATTCCTTTTTTGTTTCTTACGTATTTCTTAATGGAGTACCTTGAACATAAAACAAAAGAAAAATCCAAAAGTATGATTAAAAAAGCCGGGAAATTCGGACCTTTTATGGGCGGTGTTCTGGGGGCTTTTCCCCAGTGCGGATTTTCGGCGGCAGCCTCAGGCTTTTATGCAGGCGGTGTAATATCAGCAGGAACACTTTTGGCAATTTTTCTTTCCACATCTGATGAAATGCTTCCGATTTTTATATCAGAGGCAGTCAGTCTGAGTGTGATTTTTAAGGTGCTTGCCATGAAGGTAGGAATTGGTATTGTGTCCGGCTTCAGTATTGATTTTTTGTGGAGAAAATATGAGAAGAGTCCTCATAATCATCACGACCATCATGAAAAGGATATTCATGACTTGTGTGAAAGTGAGCACTGTCACTGTGAGCAGGGAAGTATTTTAAAATCAGCTCTTTGGCATACCTTGCAAATTGTACTGTTTATTTTTCTGGTTTCCGCAGCCATTGGATTTTGTGTGGAAAGTATCGGAGCGGACAGAATTGGAGGGTTGATAAGTCGCCAGCCGATTATAGGGGTATTTCTGGCAGCGCTTATCGGAATGATACCAAACTGTGCTGCGTCTGTGATTATTACCCAGATGTATTTAGGCGGTATTCTGGGAGTGGGACAGCTGATAGCGGGCTTACTTGCCGGGGCAGGCGTGGGAATTTTGGTGTTGTTTAAGAGCAACAGAAATGTGAAAGAAAATTTACAGATTGCGGCTTTGCTTTACGGAGTCAGTGTTTTCTGGGGAATTCTCATTGAATTAACAGGAATTGTATTGTAAAAAAGCCTTGTTTCTTTCAAGGAAAAAGCTTATAATGTGGAAAGTGATTTCCTTGAGGGAGTAGCAGGCGTAAGAAAACGCAGCAAGTCAACATACTGACCTTGTGGTCTGGCTTGCTTTAAATTGCAAGACTCATGTGTAACTGTCAGGTTATACATGCGGTCTTTTTTTTATTTCATAGGAAGGTAATTTTACAACAGGAGGAAGAACATGATATCGTTTTTGTTAAACAACACAATGCTGGGTGTGGGGCTTGCCATGGATGCTTTTTCTGTTTCTATGGCAAATGGGCTGAGTGAGCCTAGAATGAAGAAAACTAAGATGTACGGCATGGCAGGAGTTTTTGCAGTATTTCAGGGAGTAATGCCTTTTCTTGGATGGCTGTGCGTGCATACCATTGTGCAGTATTTTACAGCTTTTGAGAAGTGTATCCCGTGGATAGCTCTAATTTTGCTGGCATATATCGGTGGAAAAATGATTTTTGAAGGGCGCCATGAGGATGGTGACACACAACAGGCAAAGACTGTGGGAGCAACGGAAATTATGATACAAGGAATTGCTACTTCCATTGACGCCTTATCTGTGGGATTTACCATTGCAGAATACAACTGGGGAATGATGCTTTTGGCAGTAGCTGTGATTGCAGCAGTTACTTTCGTGATTTGTGCAGCCGGTATTCGGATTGGGCGCAAATTCGGAACAAAGCTTTCCGGAAAATCTCAGATTTTTGGCGGAGTTATTTTGTTATTGATAGGAATAGAAATTTTTATACAAGGAGTTTTTTGACAAAAAGCCTAATAATTCGTTAAATCGTTCAGAATGCTTGACGAAAGTTGTTTTTCCTAATAGAATGGAGAGGTTGCAGCATTTCATATTTTAGGAGGAAAAACATGGAGAAATTTTTTAAACTGAAGGAGCATAATACCACTGTGAAAACAGAGATTATGGCCGGTATGACAACATTCCTTACCATGGCGTATATTCTGGCTGTAAACCCAAGCTTGCTGGGAAATCCTGTATGTGGTATGGACTCCGGTGCAGTCTTTACAGCAACAGCATTGGCGTCTGCTCTGGCAACTTTCATTATGGCCTTTTGGGCGAATTATCCCATTGCCCTTTCCGCAGGGATGGGCTTGAATGCTTATTTTGCATTTACCGTATGCGGCGGCGATTTAAAGGGAATGGATGAGCCTTGGAAGGTGGCGCTTGCAGCCGTTTTAGTAGAAGGAATTATTTTTATCCTTTTATCTTTCTTTAAGGTGCGTGAAAGCATTGTAAATGCAATTCCTGCAAACCTGAAATACGGTATTACGGCAGGTATCGGTTTATTTATTGCATTTCTCGGACTTCAGGGCGCAGGCATTGTGGTAGCAGATGAGTCTACTTTGGTAAAATTAGGTGACTTTTCTGAACCGGGAGTGGCGTTGTGTCTGATTGGTGTATTGATTACTGCGGTGATGTATCATTTTCAGGTGAAGGGATATATTCTGTGGGGAATTCTCATTACTTGGGTTTTAGGTATTGGCGCAGAAATGATAGGATGGTATGTAGTAGAGCCGGAAGCGGGAGCTCTTTCTTTAATTCCGTCTTTTACAGCATCTTCCTTTATTCCAAAGTCCATTGCGCCGACATTCTTTAAATTTGACTTTGGCTGGATTGGAGAAAACTTATCACAGTTTGTAATTATTGTATTTTCATTCTTATTTGTAGATATGTTTGATACAATCGGAACAGTTATCGGCGTTGCCGATAAAGCAAACCTTCTGGACAAAGACGGTAAGCTTCCCCGTGTAGGACGTGTGCTTATGGCAGATGCGGTAGGTACGGTAGCAGGTTCTATGATGGGTACTTCTACCATTACAAGCTTTGTAGAGTCCAGTGCAGGCGTTGCAGAAGGCGGAAAGACAGGTCTTACAGCTATGACAACAGGATTTATGTTTTTAGTTTCCCTATTTTTATCACCGATTTTCCTTGCAATTCCGGGATTTGCAACAGCTCCGGCGCTGATTATTGTAGGATTTTTCATGGCGTCATCTATTAAAAAGATGCACTTTGAAGGAGATACCGCAGACTGCGTAGGCGGATATCTGGCATTTTTAATCATGCCGCTTACATATTCTATTGCAAACGGAATTATGTTCGGTATGCTGGCATGGTTTGGTATTAAAGTATGTACAGGTCAGATTAAGAAAATTCATCCGATTATGTACGTAGTATGTGCACTGTTTGTGTTCCGTGTGATTACCATGATTATATAAGAAAAGAGGAGATGTATATTAAGTGTATATCCGGAAATATTTATACATTTTAAACTTAGTTTGCGCTCACTTTGAACTTATAATCTCAAAGCGTGCTCAACAAATTCGTTAAAATTGTATAAATATTCTCGAATTACTGCTTAATATGACATCTCCTTTTTTATTACTTCCTAAATTACAGTGCGTAAGTGGAAGAATTGATAAAAGAAAGTAAGTCCTGCAAGAAACAGGGATGTCCCCAGTCCGGTGTAGAAGAAGGCAATAAACCATTCCGGACACAGGCTCAGGCTGCGAATGAGAATTCCTCCTGTTATCATAAATGCCATAATCAGAAAGGATTTTAAATCAAAGAAATTCCAGAACCACTTTTTTTCTTCCTGATAGCCCTGAATACGTTTCGTATGTTTTTTCACCAGTTTGCCAAATATCATAAACTGGAAGAAGAGAAACACCAGAGCAGAGCCGAAAAACAAGACAGGTGACAAATAACCCGCATAAGCCTGTAAACCAATATGAAGCACGTTATATCCGGCAACAGACCATACAATTCCGGCAAGAAACAATAAATATTTTTTAGAAATCATAGAACCTCCTTAGTCATACAATAATTTATCCGTGAGCTTCAGCAGAAAGGAACAGGATTTGTCTTTTCCGCTTAATCCGGAAATAATATTGGAGAATATAAAATCAATAAAATCATCTTCTGTAAAAGTCTCGGAAAATATACCGGCTTTTATTTTTTTATCTTTTTGCAGAATAAGTTTCATTCCTTTGTGAATATGTTCCAGATATTCGCTCATTTTTTCACGGCTTTCTTCTATGCTGTCTGTTTTTTGAAAGCAGACGGCGTGAGAAGCAAAGAAGTCCGGATACTGGCAGCTGCATTTGTCAATGGAAACAATAAGCCAAAGCAGACAGTCGTGAAAAGAGCTTAAAGCAGTGCACTGTCCTGTGCGATGGAAGACATCACACCAGATATCCGCAATAGTAGCCTGTAATAAAGCGGATTTGTCCGGAAAATAGTTATATACAGAGCCCACAGAAATTTCTGCTCTCGAAGCCACGGCTCTGATATTGATAGCCTGAAACCCTTTGTCAGCAGCAATTTCTTTGCTGGCGGCAAGAATTTTATCATGCAGTATTTTATTTGTATTCATATATAAAAACTCCTTGTGCTTTTATTTATATAATTGAACAATGTTCATTATATGCTTTTTTGAGAATGAAGTCAATAAAAATTATAAAAAAGCCTATTGACAAGAAATGATATGAAAACTATAATGAACAATGTTCAGTTTAAGGAGGTAGAAAAAATGAGCACAAAATTAATTATGGCAATTATTACAATTACATTGGCGCTGGTGTTTTATACTATTGGTGTATTTTCAGAGAGAAAAAGCGGTATTTTAAAGAAACCGCATCTGATTATTTTATGGATGGGTCTTGTTTTTGATACAGTGGGAACAACCATTATGTCTTCTATGGCAAAGGGCGGCAGTCTTTTGAGCCCTCATGGAATTACCGGTGCACTGGCAATTATTCTCATGCTGTTTCATGCGGTGTGGGCAACTGTTGTCTTTAAGGGGCAAAATCGTAAAAAGATGGAGAATTTCCACAAATTCAGCATTGTTGTATGGCTGATTTGGCTGGTTCCTTATATACTCGGCGTGTTTATCGGAATGGGAGTATAGCCTTTTGTAATGTTAAATCTATGTAAAACAATGTAAAATTTTCGCTTAACATCTTGCAGTATTCTCTCATAAAAGGTATAAATGTAAGGAAAGCTTAAAAAAACAATAAAAATTTTGTTAAAGCAAAATGGGAGGAACAAAGTGAAGATTACAGATTTTTTCAGCCTTTTGGGCGGTCTGGCGTTATTCCTTTATGGAATGCAGATGATGAGCAATGGTTTAGAGGCAGCTGCCGGAAACCGCATGAAACAAATTTTAGAAAAGCTTACAGCAAATCGTATTTTAGGAGTTTTAGTAGGTGCAGGTATTACCGCAGTTATTCAATCCTCATCCGCAACCACGGTTATGGTCGTTGGTTTTGTTAACTCAGGAATGATGACATTGAAGCAGGCTGTTTGGATTATTATGGGTGCCAATATCGGTACAACCATAACAGGACAGCTCATTGCTCTTGACATAGGCGCATTAGCACCGTTATTTGCTTTCTTTGGCGTAGCTGCCATTGTCTTTGTAAAGAAACAGCAGGTACACCATTATGGTTTAATTGTAGCAGGTCTTGGCATTTTATTTATCGGTATGGAAATGATGAGCGGCGCAATGATGCCGTTGAGAGAGTCAGAAGCTTTTGTTTCTCTTATGACAAAATTCTCTAATCCTGTATTGGGAATTTTAGCAGGTATGATTTTTACAGCGCTTATTCAGTCCTCATCCGCATCAGTGGGTATTTTACAGGCGCTTGCATCCAGCGGCTTGATTGGACTGCCAAATGCAGTATTTGTATTGTTCGGACAGAACATCGGTACTTGTATTACTGCTGTATTAGCGGCAATCGGTACAAGCAGAAACGCAAAACGTACAACAGTTATTCACCTGTTATTTAATATTATCGGTACAACAATTTTTACAATCGTATGTCTGCTGACACCACTGACATCTCTGGTAGAAAGCTTTACACCGGGCAATGTATCAGCGCAGATTGCAAACATGCACACATTATTTAACATTGCAACTACCTTATTGTTAATTCCATTCGGAACATACCTTGCAAAACTGGCAGTGAAAATTCTTCCGGAGAAAAAGGAAGAACTGGACGGCGTTATGCACATGGAATTTATTCATCCAATGGAAACAAAAAGAGACACACAGATTGGTCTTTCTGCCATTGCTTTAACAGGTATTAAAAACGAATTACACCGTATGATTGATATGGCAAAACAGAATGTAGACAGCAGCTTCCTCTGCGTGAAGGAGGGAAAGAAAGAGCTTTTAGAAGAAGTAAGAGAACGTGAAGATTACATTGATTATCTGAACAAGGAAATTTCCAAATATATTTCAAAGGTTCTGGTAAATGAAAGTAATCCGGATGACTCTCAGTATATCAGCGCTTTGTTTAAGGTTTGCGGTAACGTAGAAAGAATTGGCGACCATGCCATGAATATTTGCGAATATACAAATCTGATTGAAAGTCAGGGGATTTCCTTCTCAAGTGAAGTAAAAGAGGAAATTGACGAAATGCGTGATATCTGTGGTAAAGCATTGGATTTCTTAGGTCAGATTAAAGACAACACAATGGAAAACGTAAAAGCCATCGAAGATATCGAGCAGAAAATTGATGATATGACAGAGGAATACAGAAAGAAACAGTTAATTCGTATGCAGAAAGGAACTTGTTCAGAGGAAGGCTGTATTATCTATGCAGAGATGCTGACAGACTTTGAACGAATTGGCGACCATATTTTAAATATCGGTCAGGAAATGGGACTTGGAAAAGTAAGTGCATAGGGAATAAGATAGGAAGAGCTATTATATTCGGGAGAATATAATGGCTCTTTTTCTGTTTACGATTTTTGTTGACAGAATTAAAAAAATCTGTTACTATTTAGAAAAATATCTAATTAGATTATTTTCTAAATACTTACAAGAAGGAGAGGTGAGCAAATGAGTTTTGCAGATACGTTTAAAGCGTTATCAAATCCCGTAAGGAGAGAAATCTTACAAATGCTAAAGAAAGGGAGGATGTCCGCAGGAGAAATCGCCGGTCACTTTGACATAACCGGTGCAACGATTTCCAATCACTTAAATGTTTTAAAAAAAGCAGGACTGGTATGGGAGGAAAAGGAGAAAAATTTTGTTTATTATGATTTGAATACCTCGGTAGTAGAAGAAATTATGGCGTGGTTAGCGCAGCTAAGAAAGGAAGATGAAAATGATGAAGAAAAGTGAATATAAAGGAATTATGATAATAACATCAATTATGATATTACTTCCTATGATTATAGGAGTTGTTTTGTGGGATAAACTCCCAAGTGAGATTGCAACACATTTTGGCACAGATAATCAGGCAAACGGATGGAGCAGCAAACCTATGACTGTTTTTGGAATGCCTCTCTTGATGTTGGCATTACAGTGGTTTTGCTTCCTTATTACATCCAATGACCCGAAAAAGAGAAACATCAATAAAAAGATGTTTACCTTTGTTTTATGGCTTGTTCCCATTATTTCCTTAATTACGATGATGTCAACTTATGCAATGGCTCTTGGCTATTCCATTGATATCGGAATGATAGTCAATTTCCTTATGGGAATTGTATTTATCGGTATTGGAAATTACATGCACAAAATCAAACAGAATTACACGGTTGGTATAAAAATCCCATGGACTTTAAGCAGCGAAGCAAACTGGAATAAAACACACCGTATGTCTTCATGGCTGTTTATTATCGGCGGTATTCTGTTTTGTATCAATGGATTTTTTAAGATGACAGAAGTGCTGTTTGCGGTGATTATTTTAATTGCAGTTGTACCGATGGTATACTCTTTCGTACTTTATAAAAAGGGAATTTGATTGGTGAAATTGCCTAATTGTAAATTCCTGTCATAAATGATAGAATAATTTTTAGGAACAATCGTGTTACAGGGTGGTTGACCTCTATTTTATGATACATAGAATGGGGGTGGTGCTAATGAAACATTTTGATTTTAAAGACTTAATGTCATTTGGAATGTTCATTTTATCACTACTGACATTCATTTATTTGATTTGTCACTGATAATTTAAGGCATAGAAATACCACCCTCATAAAAACTTTGACCGGTTTAGGGTGGCATTTTCTATGCTATCTTTTACAGGTCAACCCCTTGTGGGCGATTGTTCCTTTTCTTTATTATAGAATAGAAAAAAGGAAATTGCAATTATTTTTTGCTTGACTAGTGTGCTGTATCGTTGATATTTAACATTACTACTGCATCTTATTCAGATGCAGTAGTAAATGTCGGATACAAGGAATTCAATTTAATTCTTGCATCCTCCGTTCGAAATTGCCAGTTTACCTTTGCGGCTACGGTATTTCGTTCAACTTCCCATGCTGATAATTCCTTACGAAGATTTGAAATATTATCAATCCTTCTGTTCAAACATTGTCTGGTCATGACGTTAAGTTCGATTTCTGCAATATCAAGCCAGCTGCCATGTTTTGGTGTGTAGTGAATCTCCAACCGTTTCATGATTCTTCTGGCTTCATCAGCAGGGTAACGTTTGTACAATGATGCTGGTTTATGTGTATTAAGATTATCCATTACAAGAATTATTTTTTCTACATCTGGATACATGACATCGGCAAGATATTTGATTTCTTCTGCCCAGTCAATTGCAGTCCGATGTTCCCGAACACTTACATGATGAGCTCCACCAAGCGGTTCTACGAATGCAAAAATGCTGCATGTACCATTTCTGACATACTCAGAATCTACTTTCTGGTCATTGCCGGGGCGCATAGGAAGTGGGGATCTTGCCTCGCCAAGTAACTGATATGGTTTTTCGTCCATACAAACAACGGGGCGTTGTGGGTTATATGGAAGTTCGTATACATCGAGAACATCCTCCATACAAGCTATAAATTCTGCGTCCTCTCTTGAGGGAATGCACCAGTATTCATTTTTGTGAGGTCGAAGTTTGTTTTTTTTAAGGCTCTACGGATAGCATCTTTGCTAACCGGTGTATCAAGCACTACTTTGGCTTCTTTTTCCAGCAGACGCAAAGTCCATCTGGAATGACCTTCTGGAACAGGACCGCAGGCAAGTTCAATAATACGTGCTTCTGCACGTCCATCAAGGATACGCCTTGCATTGTCGGAATTGATATTTCTTTTGAACTCGGTAACCGCTTCAATGCCACCGGAAAAATATTTGGTCACTGTATTCGTTACAGTTGTCAGGCAAACACCATTTGATCTTGCGGATTGCTCATGGGTTAATACTTTCCCATGAGCCTCATCCAAATCAATAATAATCTGGCATCTGCTTCGAATAGTTTTAGATGTATTACTTTTGCGAATTATAGATTTTAATGTCTTCAATTCATCATCTGTAAGTTTAATGACATATTTTCTTGGTCTTGCCATATAAATCACCGCCGTTTTCTTTTATTTTAACATGAAGCAGCTATAATAGCTATAAATATTTAGTTAAATATCAACAATACATTACACTAGGAAATGGAGGAAAAGGCATTTTGAAAAATAATGTCTTCCTCTTTTTTTGTATAAACGAAATCTGAACTTGCCAGATATTCAAAGAAAGAGTAGAAAGCATTACATAAACTGGACTCATTTATTTGTATAAAAGAAAATTGGAAGTTTTCTTTTATAATAAATATAGTCAAGGTATGGATATCATGCAATTCTATGTTCAAATAAGTCGGAAGCTTAAATTCCGGTTTTAAAATATGTGGGGTAAAATCGCCTTCTTTTTTATGGTGAAAGTAATTTTGCATCATGGATTTTCTTTCGATAGCTGAAAATCCGGTTTTTAAATTTTTATACTGCCCAAAACATTTTCCGGTTTGACAAAACATATTTAGTCCTTCTTCAGAAAAGAAAGAAACCGTGTTCTTCATTTTTCTGGGGGGGGGGTAGAGGCAGCAACTACTTTATACATTTTTTGAAGTGCATCAATATATTCTGCTGCATTTGGAAGTTCACTAAACGAGTCTTTTTCAGAATTAAAATGTACATTCATAAAAAACAAGCACGGATGAAATTCTAATGTATGAGAGGGCAAACCGAAATTTACATAAATTTTTTCTAATGCTTTCATAATGCAAATAGGGTTGTTTGCATATTCCATAAACGGTTTTGCCATCTGAAAAATTCGATAAAATTCATCTCGATATTCTTTAACAATATCCCAAGAATGATACAAAACAGCACTTTTAAAATCTGAAGAAATTATCAGGACATTTTGCGAAGTAATTATGTAATAGGGCATTACCATAAGCTTTTCATCATCGCAGGTTATATTACTGTATAAATAAGAAGGATGATAAACGTCTTTTAATAATTGTATGGTTGGCAAAACATCAGACATAATTTCAAGATTTTGACAAGGATGTAAAGAGTTTGACGGATTGCTGTTTAAAGTGATTAAATGCTTAATATCTGCGTGTCCGCTAAACTGTGAAAAAAGCTTCTTTAATACAAAGAAAACGTAACGGTACGATGTCGGAACATTCAGGAGAATTTCGGGGTTTGTATTTGTTTCTAATTCTTTTTGCAATGTAAAGAAAATTTTATTTTCTACACAAGGCGTTATAGAAAAGGCATTAGAAAAATCTTCTGAACCGGAAAACGTATCCGAATTGTCATTTTCTAAGAATGAAAGTCGTTCTATCAAATCTTTAATATAGCATCGCTTTAAATATTCTGTTTTTCCAATTTTCTCTATATCATATAACTTTAATGCCTCTTCTTGCTGAATAGGATTAATTCTAAGATAAGAACAAAAATCCTTTACAAATTTGCGGCTGGGAAGTCGTTCACCTCTAATCATTCTTTGGATAGAAGTTCTGTCCAGAGAAGAATGGTTTGCAATTTGATAAACATTGCTTCCGCTGTTGGCTAAAAGATGTCGGCAGTATTCGCTGAACTCTGACATATTTTATTCCTCCTTAAATATTACAATAAACAATAGAATTATACAAATACTTCTGGGACACTGCAATATTTTACGACAAAAAAGTAAGGCACAATGAGTAGCACATATTGAAGCCCTTAAAGTTTGAATATAAACTGTAATAAACGATATTTAAAGAAGGAAAGATTATATGAGAAAGAAAAGTTTAATAATAATGATATTTGTAATGTGCTTTTTATTAGAAGGTTGTGGATTAAGTAATAAAACAGATAAGGAACGTGCTAAAGAAGTAGTTATATCCTTTTTGGATGGATATAAACAGAAAGATAAGTCCGTTTCTGAATTATTGTTGGGGACGATAGAAAGTGATTATATGAGTTTTGATGGGATATCTTCAAATTTTGCAGAACGCTTGAAATATGAGATTAAATCGTGTCAAGGAAAAGATGAAAATATTTATAGCGTGGAAGTAGAGATAGAAACTATAGATTTTGAGAAAGCGTTTAATAATGCATACCAGAAAACAATTAAAAAATATGGTGAAGAGGGAATTAGAAAAAATTTTTTGAATGAAATGAAACAGGAAATAGAAAGAAAAGAATGTATCTTTAAGAAAATTGACTGTAATGTAACCGTAAGAAAAATAAAGAGAGAATTTAAGATTCAAATCGATGATGTATTTGCTAATGCATTAACAGGTGGAATGAATAAATATTTGTTTTCATTACAAGAGGAGGGATAGAAATGTTAAATGTTAGTGATTTCATGAGCTGTCACCAGATTGCTCACATCAGTTGACGCTCACTTGCTTAACTTTCTGTCACCATTCAGTTAGGCAATACCGCCTGTTTCCAGGCGGTACCTGCTTTATGAAGTTACCATCCCAAGCATCTCGTGTTCCACAACGAACTTGATCATATAATCATCGATCAATCGTTTCTGATTTTGAAACGCATACATCAAAGCTTTTTCACAGACACGGTTGATCATCCGTGGGATTCCTGCAGATGCCTTATGGATCTCATCCAATGCCTTGGTTGTAAATATTTCCTGCCCGCATCCGGAGTAATCCACGTGGCTTGCGATATATTGTTCTGTTTCAGAACGGTCAAGATGAGGCAGCGTACAGTACATGTCAATGCGCTGCCGGATGGCGGCATACCGCTGTAGCTTTAGTTTATTTTCCCACAGTTCTGTCTGCCCAACTAAAACAAGCGCCATGGGACTCATGGAATCAAACCGGTAATTGAGCAAAAAGCGGAATTCTTCCAGCGTCTCCTTCTCTAACAGGTGGGCTTCATCCAGGATGCAGACAACTTTTTTACGCTGTACGCCCCGGATTACCTCGATCTCCTGTTGCAGCTGACGCTTTGAATCACCGCGGTAGAAACGGGATTCCAGCCCCAACTGATCCAGCAAACCTTTATAGAACCACCTTGGGGTCAGTTTTGAGTCTGACAGATAAAGGATGATGTAATCCTCTTTTGGAAGTTCCGAATAAAACCGGCGGATAAGCGTTGACTTTCCACACCCTGAATCAGCTGTCACAACAGCAAACATCTGGCGGTCCGCCACATAAGCCAGACGACCGAGAGTTTCCCGGAAAGCATTGGATTCAAACAGTTTTTCGGGAGGGACGTCCCGGACAAAGGGGGTATGTTCCATGCCAAAGAATGATTCATACATTAGCCATTCACCTCCTTCCTGTAGGAAGCAAATGAAATCGCATCTGCCATTTGGCGCCTGCTCTGGGTATGCTTCGTTTCCAAAGCATCCAGAAAACGGGAAGTTGTCGGTTTTTGTTCCTGCATAGCAGCTGGGAGCGTAGCGTGTCTATCGCAATACGCCCCAATCTTTACAGGCATTGCCTGAAAAGGTTCAAATCCGGGATGAGAAATGGTGATGATCTCAGGATTTGCCGGATCATAGGAGATTTCTACCGTATACCCGATCAAGGCCGGCTTGGTTTCATACCTTTGCCCGCGGAAACTGATACAGGCACCTTTATCCACTTTCCTCTGCTCATGATGCAGGAAAGCTTCGGCTACAACGGCTGTATCCAAAAAAGTCAGTGGGCGGCTGTCCCGGTTCCATTCCTGAAGCGGTGAGATCCCTTCTTCCGGAACGGCAGCGCCAAGGCTTTCATAGTATTCTGCGATGCCATCATGCTTTTTCTTGTGGTAATACTCATCCAGATAGATGGCCCATAGGCGGTTCAGTTCCTCCAGTGTTTTGATGTTTTTCAGCTTTGATTCCCGGATAAAAGCATCTACTACCTGATGGAACTTCTCGATCTTCCCTTTGCTTTTACCGGATCTTGGTTTTGCATACATCACACGGATGCCCAGCCTTGCAAGGGAAGACCGGATCTGTTTTGCGATATACTGTGTCCCATTATCAAAGTAACAGGCATCGAAGGTTCCATACCGGGAAACCGCCTGATGGAACGTATCTTCAATGATTGCTTCTTCCTGATTATCATAGAACCGGGAAGATAAAAGGTATCTGGAGTGGTCATCGATTGCCGAGGACAGGTAAGTCTGTACCTTGGCTCCATTTCTTCCAATCGGAAGCTTGGGACCATACTTGATATCCGCCTGGATCAGCATCATGCGGTGTGGTTTGCAGAAACGTTTGGAAGAACTGTTCCTTGCATCCTGGTACATCTGCATCTGCTTTTGGCCGTAACCGGCCTTGTAGATATGGCGTTCCAAAGTAGAACGCTTTAAAGCACCGGGTGCTGCAAGCCCTTCCGTTTCCAGGATGTAGATGATCTGGGCAACCGACCGCTCGGGAACCTCCTTGCGTAGCTGGATTGCCTGCTCCAACAGAAACTCAAAGTTTTCAGGGAGTTTTTGTGAGCGGTGTTTCTCCCGGTCAGCCGGCTTTAGCCCTGTAAACTGCCTTTCCGAAAACGCTTTTTCATAACGGTAAAGGGAACGGACCGATATATGATTCTCCTCTGCAATCTTTTTGCGCAGCTGGATCCGTTTTGCATCATCCAGATCAGCCTGGAGAAGCGGAGAAATCAATTGGAAACGCCTGAGGGCTTCTTCTTCCTGCCATTGTTGTTTGTTTATTCTTGTATTCATAAAATAGTGACCTCCTTTTGAGACCACTATACCCGTTGGTACCGCGACAGACGATGCAAAGTAGGTGCATAAGCCTTACCAGCAGATCGGGACTAAAAATCCCCCGCTGTTGTAAATCTGACGCAAGATGATTTCTAACCAGTTTTGATATTGGTTTCTGAAAGAATCGAGCAGTGAACCAAGGGAAATCCTCTCTTCGTTATAACCCAGCAGGAACTCCCTGATCGTCCTTAAATATCCGTTGATACGTTCAAGATTTTCGCAGAACCATTGCAGCCAGCGGAGCATGGTAGCGCAGGACGGGTAGTCTTCAGAATCTAAGTCTTCCGGCTGTACAACGCCATCCAGCACCCCGGAGATCACTTCTGTTTCGTAATGCTTGTACGGAACAAGACAATCCGGAAGTTCATTATGATAAGAGTGGCAGTTCTTACAATAAAACCGCCGAATGATCAACTGATCTTTTAAACCGCCTTCCTTTCTACGGATGCGTGGGCGTGAATCCCGGTAACGAAGCGTAGCCTGACAGATGGGGCACATATGGGTGGTCACACTGCTCTCAACAAAAAACACCAAAATCCTCCTTGAGGACAAGTGAATAATCTGATATAATAACCATGGTTTAGTGACCAGGGTCTCAGAGTACACAACTTGCTAGGAGGGTGCTCTGAGACCTTTTCCTTTTTGTATGCTGATGACAGTATACAGGTCAATTCAGAGACAGGCAAGTAAATCAGTATTTTGATAATTTATGAGGTCAACAACAGTTAAAGAAGATTTTAGCATTTATTTTATGTTTTTGCATGTTGATACCAGCTAGAATAGTGGAGGTAAAAGCCTCTGAATATGAAATAAAATATTTGCCTATACGGAGATTGAATGATGACAATAGAATGACATGTAAAGTTGTTACAGATAGAAAAAATGTTTATATAAATATAGATGATTTAGTACAAGTGGCAGATTTTGATAAAAAAGTTATAGACTCATCTGATGGAAAAATTATTTTAAAAAGAAAAGGAGAAAATCAAAAGAAATGTAGTCAGGATATTACTATTTTTCCTAAATTAAAGAAAATAAGTTCTATGCAATATGGAGAAAAGGAATTTGAAGGATATATAGAATGGGAGGGGAACGTATTTCTTGATATTGTACAAATTTTTAATTATTTGCGTGTTAAAGCAGAAATCATAGATGGTGAATTATTGATTAATATTCCAGTCTATACACTTCTTGATTTTATGGCTTATGATTATCCATCTATTCTTGCAGACTCTGTTTCACAGCTAGATTTATTGAATCCAAAAGAGAGCATTGGTTCATCAGGATTTTATGATGCATTAAGCTTAGCATGTAATAATTTTGATTTTAGGTTATTAATTCCAGTGTGGGGTGCTGATAAGTTGAAAGATGAACAATATGTCAAAGCAATTCAAACATTAAATGAAGAAGATGAAGTTTTCTATGATAAAAATACAAACCAATACTTGAAAAAAGAATTATATAATCGAGGCTTTACAGGTGTATTAGCTTCTGGGAAAGATTTAGTAAATGTATTGTCAATAGGTGGAAAAACTATTGAGACAGCAGAGGAAATCATGAATGATTTAGAAAGCGTTCCAGCAGAAAAAATACGTAAATACCTAGAATTAGTGAATTGGAATGGAAAAGAATATGATGCTTCTATTGAACTTAGGGCTTGGAATAAATATGCAAGTAAATTATCTGATGCTATTAGTTTGGCGGAAATAGCGGTTTCTTCTTATGAAACTTATAGTCGCGCTGAAAACTGGAATAAAGAGTGTTTGGAAGATTTAGAAGTTCTTAAAAATTTAGACGAAACTAATTATGCAAATCATAAAGGGTATATAAAAAGGATAAAAAAAGTTGCTGAATCTTGTTATCAGGAGAGCATTAATAAGGACAAGACAACAACAGAACATACTTTAGAAAAAATAGCAACACTTATGCTTGAAAAAACATTGACAGAGACTTCGGTATATGGGAGAATTACAGATTATTTTATTTTAGCTATAAATACAGGAACAAGTGTTGCGAAATGCTTTGGAAATATTGCAGATGAAATGGATAAAGCAGAATTATCTTATATGGTTACATGTTTGATTAATGTGGCAGTAGCTTCGAGAATAGATGCGGAAATAGAACATGATGCATTGAATTTAAAAAATGTAAATTCCGGTGAAGCACAAAACTTTAGAAAGTCTATGAGAACCGCGATAAAAAGTAATTTGAGGTGTTGGAGTTATATTTATTATTTGAATAGTGATGGTAAATGGGAAGAGTCTGATAGAGGAAAAGAAGTAAAAGATAAGATTAACAAAATGTATACATATTTGACATTATTAAAAGAAACTGAACAGTACGATTATGCATTAGATGAATATGATCTTATAACCTATAACCCCCAAAAAATTATTGAAATATTAAGCGATAATAATGATACTCTGAGAGATTTAATTGGTGAATGGACGATAGATGAAAAATACACTATGGAATACAACAATAAAAGTATGAAAAAGATTTATGGTTCATTATATTATATGGCTGGAAGATGGAGCCAGATGGTATTTAGAGAAGATGGTACTTTTGAATATGGAGTAACAGAATATTATGGAAAAGGTAATTTTAAAGTGGAAAATGAAATTATTAAGGTGAATTTGGCAGAAGGAGATCCAAATACAGGAGAGCTAGAATTATACATGGAAACAGAAGACATTTCAAGAATTGCTTTCGACCAATTTGGAGATGGAACGAAAATATTCTGGAAACGAGTGGATGCTTCTGAGAATAATACTGAGAATACTCCTAATACAGAAAGTGTTTTAAAAGAAGGAGTTTATAGATATTCGGATGGGGACTTTCGTGCAGAATTACAAGTGTGTACGGAGGGAGACAAAAAGCAATGTTACTGGGGAGAATGGTACAATTATGGTGCGTCTGCTTCCGTAGAAGATTTTGTATTTACTTGGGAAGACGGTAAAGCAGAGTATGAAGTTCAAGGACGAAGGTCAGGAGAAACTTTATCAGTAAAACTTGATATACAGGGAGAGACAGTTGCTATTACCATAAAAAATCAGGATGGAGTATTATACTATGGAGCAGGGATGCAGCAGGAAGGAAAAGAGTTTCAGGCTGAATATAGTTATGTAGGAACAGGAACGTAGAATATGAAAAAAGTGATAATATGAAAGACGAACTATTAAAAGGAGAAAAAATATGAGAAAATGTAAAAAAATAGTAGTGATGGTTCTAATGGTATGTATAGTATCTATGATAAATGCCTGTGGAGAAAAGAGATATGCAGATTATGAGGGAACTTGGCTAGGGGAAGCGGGAAGTGTTTTGATTTTATATGAAGATAAAACATGTATGTATAAAGACGGCAGTGATGATGAAATAGTGGAAGGAACATGGGATCTGGAAAATGATATTCTTGTGGTATCAGGATGCTTAGATTATAATATTCAATCAAAATTAGAACAGGAGACAGATGAATTATTGTTTGAAGCTGATAATTCGGAGTGGATAGATGAAATATTTACCAAAACAGATAAAAAATTGGAAGATATACAAAACGAGATGAAACAAGTACAAAAAGGAGAAAATGTAGAGTCTGAAACAGATTCTTCAGAAGAGGAAATCCATATAATTGATGGAGAAAATTTTTCAGAAGGAATGGCAGCAGTACTAATTCGGACAGATGAGGACAGAGACAAACCGGTAGTGATAAATAAAGAAGGAAGTGTTGTATTTGAATTAGAAGATGCAGGAGAATATCCGTATGGGATAACAGATCGTGATGCAAGATATCGCGCTACTTTTCAAAGTGGAGGATTATTATGGGAAGACCTGGGAGAATTTGCTAAAATCTATGACGCGGAAGGAAATATTATTGTGGATTTAGGCGAGAAATATAGTGAAGTGGAGAAGATGGGAAATGGATATTATCTTGTTAAAAAACGGCCTTCTGGATACCAAACAAAAGAAGTGCAATATGGTGTTGTAAATAATAACGGAGAAGAAGTGATTCCTTTGTCAGCTGAGTTAGGGGAGTACACAGATGGAATACTTGGAAACGGGATAATATTAACGGGAAATGTTTGTATTTCTGGAGAGGATGGCAAGGTGACTGAAATTAATAATCTTAATGGAGGAAGATACAGTACAAGAATTCATGCAAAAAGAGGTAATAAATTAATTGCAGAAGGAGGTATTTGTGATTTGGAAGGGAACTTAATAGCAGAGTTTAATCCTCCATATGATTATAGAGTAGCTGATATGTTGGTTTCAGATAATACAGTATTAACATTTAGTGGTATCCGTACAAATGATGAAACAACCATTAGAGTATATGACTTTAATGGAAACATGATTTCTGAGGAAGCTTTCCCGGATGTGGATATAAGACATATCGGAGAGTATTCGGGAGGATATGCATCAGTAGAAATTTTCGGTTCAGATGGTAAATACGTAACAATGTTGGATGAAAACGGACAATTTGTATTTGAACCGATTAAGGTTGAGGGAGACTTTAAAAATTACTTAGGAGTTTCGAATGGAATGCTGTCATATCCGGTTGATGACCATTCTACTGCTTTTATAGATAAAACTGGAGAAATTGTATTTACTATAGATGTGCCGTATGAAAAGGTAGGAGAATATACAGATGGATGTGTACGTTTTCAAACATATTATGGTTATAATTATGTTGATGTAGAGAATAAAAAATGTGTATTTGAAGATAAAGGGAAACAAGTTCATTTTATGAAATAAATAGAAACTACAAAATAATAATAGGATAAGAAATTGATTTTTAGCCTCTTGTTTGTATATGCAAGGGGCTTTTTGCATACAAAATTTCCATAAAAACTGTCACAAATCCCTGCGTTATGTGTTTTAATAATAGAAGGGAGGGAGCGTATGAAAAAGGATGAATGGCAGCTTGTTTATGAACAATATCACAAATCTGTATATTTATATGCTCTGTCTCTTACCAGAAACAAGACAGATGCAGAAGACTTGCTTCAGGAGACCTTTGTAAAAGCATTTCTGTCCTACGAAAACACAGGGAGCTTAAAAGGCTGGCTGGTAAAGGTATTAAGAAATGAATTTTACAATCTCTGCTACAAGCGTAAGAAGGAGCTTTTAGATGATGGAGAACTGATTTGCGAGTATTCGAGTTCAGAAGAGGACTTATTAGCAGGCATGATTGAGCAGGAGGAGCGAAAAGCTTTGTTTTTGGCGATTGCAGCTTTACCGGTGCAAATGAAAGAAATTTTAATGGAAAGCATTTATTTTCAATTAAGCGATGAGGCGATTGCCAAAGCTCACGGGCTGACAAAAGAGAATGTAAGGCAGATACGTTGTCGGGCAAAGAAAAAATTAATCAGCAGTATGAAGGAGGGGATGTAGATGAAAGACTGGAACGAGAAAAAATTAGATGAAGAATTAAATGCTCTTGTGGAGGAGCTTCCGCTTAAAGATGATTTAGAAAAGAAGATTAACCAGAGTATCAATAGGAGAATTTGCAAAATCATAATCACTACGGTTTCGGCAACGCTTATTTTCTTGCTTTTGATTTTTGCCATTATCAGTCCGGTCATGAATTGTTTATATTTCAATCCCTATAAGCTAAACAAAGAGCCGGATAAAATTTATACAAATGTGATGAGGGACTATTGGGAGCTTTCCAAACCTTATACAGAAATCATGGATATGGAGGTTACGCCAAAAGGCTTTGCCAATTATGAAGTTCAGGTACAGGTAACAGATGGAAAGTCGGAGGTACAGTTGGGAACTCCAAACGCAGGTTTTCATGTAAAATGTGGAAAATATACAGACATGATAGAGCCTAATCAATTATATTTTACCTATATTTTCGGGCGGTTTGAGCAGCCATATAGTAATAAAGAGGAAATTGTGGAGCAGATAGAAGAATTGCCGGAGTCAGCTATGATATACTTAGTTGTCAGCGACAGCAAGGCAAAGACTTTAAGTGAGCTTCAAAATCTGCCTGTTCAGATAGACTGGATACAGGTATATCAGCCAAATGCAGAATTTCAGGGTGGTTTACAGTTAAGCAACCGTACCGTATGTATGGAAAAAGAAGACGAGAGAGAGCTTTTATCAGAAGAAGAATTAAAAAAAGTATATCTATCAAATTTAAAAAATCTCTTGGATAATTCTGAACTTTGGACAGACTTAGGGTTATGTGACGGAAGAAAAGCATGGACAGACGAAGTCGGTGTTTTAGAAAAAACATATCAGGACGCACAGAAACTAAAAACATTGGAAAGCAAAAACTACTGCGTATCAGGAAAAAAAGACAATATACTGACCTATCTTCAGAACCTAGAAGAACAATCCATCTTCGTAGAAGACGTAAGATTTACTTCCCTGCAAACAAAATCCAACTAGTTTACTGTATCATTCACATTTCATCTGCTGCGTTGCCGTCAATCGACGATGTCAGCGCAGCACCTCATTCCTTCGCCTTACAGACTGAAAATTCACTTTGTGGCATTATATTGAAAATGAATTGCTACAAAATATAAATAGAATATCCTTGTGTTTTAAGCGAATTTGTCGAGTACCTTTTGAGACCATAGGCTCAAAGGGAACGCAGACTGAGCGCAAAATACAGGGATATTCCTATATATTATCGTAACAATACTTTTCCCCTCCTCATATACTAATAGGAAGAAATATCTGGAGATTATCCATGGAAGAGAAAAAACCTTTCTATAAAACAGCACAAAAAGGCAAACTATATAAGCAGGAAGCCCCTATGGAGGAGGAGAAAAGTCTTATGCGTACTTATTATCCCAAGACAGCGGGAATGATACAGGCAATGGTGGAAGATGCCTGCGACCGATTAGACTATGAAGGAAGCTTTTTATATGACGAATATCCGGATAAATGGAGTATAGAAAGAACCTGCCAAAGAATAGAAAGTCAGATGGAAATGCAGGCGCAGAGTGCTTCAGAGAATTTGTTGGGGGAATTTATCAGGACTTTGTTCTGTCAGGAGATGTATCAGAGACGCTGCAGGAGAAAACGATGCAGGTAAATTTACAAAACTGCCTGTTTTGGGGTTGCGGATTTGATGCAAAGCTTTTACAATAGTAATAACCTGCGAACATTTGTGCAGGATATTGGGGAAATACAAGATACAGGGGAAAAACATGGATAAATTAAGAGAACTTTTTGATAAATATATAAATGAAGGGCTGAAAAAGGTCGTAATCAGTAATGCAAGAAAAAAAGACGGAGCTTCCAAGCTTCAGGTGCGTCCCATTTTGTTAAAAGGGGAGCTTGTCTATCAGGTAACCAGAACAGAGGGACAAAAGGAGCTTCATGAGAACTTTGACAAAGCAAGTGTGGTTGCATATTTAGTTTGTCAGATGGAGGAGAACTTTAAACAGCTTCAGTTGGAGGCAAGGGAAGCTTCCGTATCTGCGCTGGTAAGCAAAAAAGGCAAGGCAACTATCAAGGTAAAAGAAAATAAAGGAAAGGCAAAGGAAGATTATACACCTATGCTTTCTCATAACAGAACCAAGAATTACCTTTTAAAAGAAGGCGTACCTGTCCCTTGGCTCGTGGACTTAGGCGTCATGAGTCAGGATGGCAAGGTGAAAAATGCCCGTTACGATAAATTTAAACAGTTAAACCGCTTTTTGGAGTTTATCGAAGATGTGCTGCCGAAGCTGCCTAAGGACAGAGAGGTGCAGATTATTGATTTTGGATGCGGGAAATCCTACCTCACCTTTGCCATGTATTATTATTTAAAAGAATTAAAAGGGTATGATATTCGTGTCACAGGGCTGGACTTAAAAGAAGACGTTATTAAAACTTGCAGCAGACTGGCGGAGAAATACGGATATACGAAACTGCGTTTCCTTCAGGGGGATATTGCTTCTTATGAAGGTGCAGACAAAGTGGATATGGTGGTAACGCTTCATGCCTGCGATACGGCTACGGATTATGCACTGGCAAAGGCTGTAAAATGGGGAGCGTCTGTTATTCTTTCCGTACCTTGCTGTCAGCACGAATTAAACAGACAGGTTTCCAATGAGGCGTTACAGCCGGTGCTGGAATACGGAATTTTAAAAGAGCGTTTTGCAGCTTTATTGACAGACGGACTTCGGGCACAGATGCTTCAGAGTAAGGGATATGATACACAGATTTTGGAGTTTATCGATATGGAGCATACACCGAAAAATCTCCTCATCCGTGCAGTGAAAAACGAAAATAAGAAGAACGATATACAGCAGCAGGAGAAGTGGGAAGCATGTGCAAAGGAATTTCATGTAGAGCCCACTCTCCAAAAGCTGTTGTTTGAGCAATAGACAGGAAGGATTTTAAATGAGAAAAAAGCTAAGAAGAATTTTAATTTTGTTTTTTGTCTTTATTTTTGGTGTGGCAGGCTTTAGCTGCCTTATGAACAGCCAGAATACAGACAATAAAACAGATTTGCAGACGGCGTCTATTCCCTGTATGGCAATGAAAATCGGCGGCATGCAGGTCAATCGTATGTATGGATATAAAGATGATATGCAGGCAGATTTTATGCGTGATACTCTGACACCTCTGGGAACGGACAAGACCTTGCAGGTCAGTATTACACCTTATAACCAGAAGATAGAAAGTCTGGTATATGAAGTCCGCACTTCCGATGGCAGCAAGGTCATAGAAAATAATAAGATTAACCACTTTGAAGAAGAGGAAGACGGAACGTTAAGCGCTGCTTTTACTTTGCAGAAATCCATATTGATGGATCAGGAGTATGCGCTGAATTTTACCTTAAAAACAGAGCATGGCAGTTGGAATTATTATACAAGGCTGATACAAAGAGCAGGGCTTAGCACAGAGAAATACATTGAATTTGTCAATAGCTTTTATACAAAAACTTTTGACGAAGAAGGAAAAGGCGAGCTTAGAACTTATTTGGAAACGGATAATTCCGGAGGAAATAACAGCTTTAATGATTTGAATATTCATTCTGCCTTGGACATGGTTACATGGAAAGAGCTGGAGCCGGAAATCAGCAGACCGGGAATTCCTTCTATTAAGGAAATCAATGCCAATACAGGAAGCCTTTCCATAACGTATTATATGACTGCGGAGAATGAAAAAGGCGAGATTGAGCGTTATCAGGTGGATGAGTTTTACCGTATGCGCTATGACCAGACCAGAATAAGGCTTCTTGATTTCCATAGAAGCGCAAAGCAGGTGCTGACTACGGAGCAGTCCGTTGTAACAGAAGGTCAGTTGAATTTAGGCGTGACGGATAAGGACGTGCAGTATCTTTCCGACAGTACAGGTCAGATTGTAGCCTTTGTACAGCAGGGAGATTTATGGTCTTATAATTTAAAAACCAACAAATTAAGCTGTATTTTCAGCTTCCGTGATTTGGGCAGTAATGATGAAAGAAATGATTATTCTCAGCATGATATCGACCTTGTGCGGGTAGAGAAAAACGGAGACATGGACTTTGTTTTATACGGCTACATGAACCGAGGACAGCATGAGGGAAAAGTGGGAACGGCTGTTTATCATTACAGCGCCGAGCAGAATGTAGTTGAAGAAAGATTTTTCCTCACCAGCACAAAGTCCTTTGAGTTTTTGAAGCAGGAGCTTGAAAAGTTTGCTTATATCAGCAAAAACGGATATTTTTACAGACTTTTAAACGGAGATTTATACCAATTCCATATAGAGGATAAAGAGTATAAAGTTTTACAGGAAGATGTAAAGGACGATTGCTTCAAGGTATCAGAAAGCGGCAGATATGTGGCATGGTTGGACGGTATGGATGTAAATAACGGTACGTCTATTACCATGATGGATATGGAAACACAGAAACAGGAGAAAATTCAGGCAGGAGACGGTGCAAAGCTGCGGGTGTTTGGATTTATGAATGAAGACCTTGTCTACGGCATTGCCAGCGACAACGATATTGTAGGCGGACAGTTTGCCATGAATGAAGTCCGAATTCAGAATTTAAAGGGTGAAGTAAAGAAAACCTACCATGAAGACGGATATTATATCATGGATGTAAAATTTCAGGATAATCTGCTTGAAATTGTAAGGGCGCAGTGGAATGGAGAAAGCTACCAAACAGTTACCAGCAGCCAGATTTTAAATAATGTAAGAGATAAGCAGGATAAGACCTTTGCCGTGGCGCTGATGACCACAGACAGGCAGGCAAATATTATCGGCTTGCAGTTTGAAGGCGGCAGCAAACAGGAGCCCCTTGTTATGGAAGCGAAATTCATGGAGAATACCAAAGACGTTGTCCTGAATATGGAGCAGAAAGAGAAAGACAAAAAAGAATATTATGTATACGCCATGGGAAAACTATGGGGGATTTACGGAAATGCAGCAGAGGCAATCAATGCAGCCGATACGAACGCAGGTGTTGTGTTAAATCAGGCGCAGCAGTATGTGTGGGAAAGAGGCAATACAGCCGATAAGGCAACGATTGCCTTGGGAGACATTCCCGATGCAGTGAAAAAAGCTCCTCTAAGTGCAGATGAACTGGAAAAAGAGATACAAAAGCAGGGACAGGCTGTGGATATGACAGGCTGTACACTTTCTCAGATTTTATATCAAACCGGTGCACAAAGACCTGTGATTGTAAAAGGGGAAGGCGGAGCTCCAAAGGTTATAGTAGGCTTTGACGGATATAACACTTACTTATATGACCCGTCTTCTCAGACAACAGCCCCTATGGGTATGAATGACAGTACAAAGGCGTTTGAAGAAAACGGAAATGTTTTCATTTGTTATATGGAAAAAATTAATGAATAAAAGAAAGGGAAAAAATCATGGATGAAAGAATTAAAAAATTAGCAAAAGTATTAGTAAATCATTCTTGCAGAGTTCAAAAAGGAGAAAAAGTTTATATTCATTACGTGGGATATGAAACAAAAGCGCTGGCAAGACAGCTGATAAAAGAAGTATACGAGGTAGGTGGAATTCCGTTTCCACATTTTACAGACGCACAGGTAGAAAGAGAAATGCTTCTGCACTGTACAAAAGAGCAGCTTCAGCTTATGGCAGAAATTGACGGACAGGAAATGTCTCAGATGGATTGCTACATCGGTATCCGTGGAGGAGATAATGTATCTGAAAAATCCGATGTTCCTGCTGAAAAATTAAATCTTTATGAGCAGTATTACAGCACACCGGTTCACGGAAACATCCGTGTGCCAAAGACAAAATGGGTTGTTTTAAGATATCCAAATGCTTCTATGGCACAGCTTTCCAACACAAGTCTGGAAGCCTTTGAAGATTTCTACTTTGATGTATGTACTTTAGACTACGGCAAAATGGCGAAGGCTATGGAACCTCTTGTAAAATATATGGAAAAGACAGATAAGGTGCGCATTACAGGACCGGGAACAGATTTGACCTTCTCTATTAAAGATATTCCGGTTGTTCCGTGCAGCGGCGAATGTAACATTCCTGACGGAGAAGTGTTTACAGCTCCGGTGAGAGACTCTATAAACGGAACACTGTCCTATAATACACCATCCGCATTTCAGGGCTTTACTTATGAAAATATTTGTCTGGAATTTAAGGACGGTAAGATTATTAAGGCAACAGCCAATGACACAGAGAGAATTAACAAAGTATTTGACATTGATGAAGGAGCACGCTATGTAGGAGAATTTGCTATCGGAGTAAATCCTTATGTATTAAATCCTATGAAGGATACCCTTTTTGATGAGAAAATTCAGGGCTCTATTCACATCACACCGGGCAGATGTTATGAAAATGATGCGCCAAACGGCAATCATTCAGCAATCCACTGGGATTTGGTGTTAATTCAGAGACCGGAATACGGCGGCGGAGAAATCTATTTTGATGATGTTCTGGTTCGTAAAGACGGAAGATTTGTAGTTCCTGAGCTGGAATGTCTCAATCCGGAGAACTTAAAATAGTTGTTCCATCCTTTTTAGCCTTGCGCTGAACAGGGCAATGAGATATACTATAAGGAAATTGCAAAGCTTTTAGCATACGGATTGATAAGAAGGAGATAAAGATATGCAGTTAACAACAGTAAAACAAATTTACAGAAACAGAGAAGAATATCTGGATAAAGAAGTTACTGTGGGCGGTTGGGTAAGAAGTGTCCGTGACTCTAAAACATTCGGATTTATTGTGCTTCATGACGGAAGCTTTTTTGAAACATTACAGGTTGTATACCATGATACAATGGAAAACTTTCAGGCAATTTCAAAATTAAACGTAGGAGCAGCGATTGTAGTAAAAGGAACTTTAGTTGCAACACCACAGGCAAAACAGCCTTTTGAAATTCAGGCAACAGAGATTATGGTAGAAGGTGACTCCGCAGCAGATTATCCGTTGCAGAAAAAACGCCATTCCATGGAATATTTAAGAACAATCTCTCATTTAAGACCGAGAACAAATACTTTTCAGGCTGTGTTCAGAGTGCGCTCTTTAATCGCTTATGCCATTCACCAGTTCTTTCAGGAACAGGGATTTGTATATGTGCATACACCACTGATTACAGGAAGTGACTGCGAAGGCGCCGGAGAAATGTTCCAAGTAACAACGATGGATTTAAACGATATTCCGAAAACCGAAGAAGGAAAAGTAGATTTTTCACAGGATTTCTTCAAAAAAGCTACAAACCTTACGGTAAGCGGACAGTTAAACGGAGAAACTTTTGCACAGGCATTCCGCAACATCTATACTTTCGGACCTACCTTCCGTGCAGAAAACTCCAATACAACACGTCATGCAGCAGAATTCTGGATGATTGAGCCGGAAATGGCATTTGCAGACTTAGATGACAATATGGCGCTGGCAGAGTCCATGCTGAAATATGTTATCCGTTACGTTCTGGAAAACGCACCGGAAGAAATGAACTTCTTTAACTCTTTCGTAGATAAAGGACTTTTAGACAGATTGAACAACGTATTAAATTCCGAGTTCGGACACGTTACTTATACAGAAGCCATTGAAATTCTGGAAAAGGCAAACGACAAGTTTGACTATAAAGTATACTGGGGCTGTGATTTACAGACAGAACATGAAAGATATTTAACAGAGCAGGTTTACAAACGCCCTGTATTTGTTACAGATTATCCAAAGGAAATCAAAGCTTTCTACATGAAACAGAACGAGGATGGAAAAACAGTTGCAGCTATGGACTGCCTTGTTCCGGGAATTGGTGAAATCATCGGAGGAAGTCAGAGAGAGGACTCTTACGAAAAATTAAGCCAAAGAATGAAAGAAATGAACTTAAACGAAGAAGATTACGGATTTTATCTGGATTTGCGTAAATATGGTTCTACTCGTCATTCCGGTTTTGGACTGGGATTTGAAAGATGTGTTATGTACTTAACAGGTATGCAGAACATTCGTGACGTTATTCCGTTCCCAAGAACTGTAAACAACTGTGAATTATAAAGGAGTATTATGAAATTTTTCCATATAGCAGATGTACATCTGGGGGCAACGCCGGATAAAGGCTTCCCTTGGAGTTATGACAGAGGCAGGGAAATCTGGGAAAGTTTTCAAAATGTTATCAGGCAGGCCGGCAGAGAAAATGTCGGTCTGTTTCTCATTGCGGGAGATTTATTCCACAGACAGCCTTTGTTAAAAGAATTAAAAGAAGTAAACGCTCTCTTTGCATCTATTCCCAATACTAAAATTGTTCTCATTGCAGGAAATCACGATTACATAAAGGAAAATTCCTTTTATAAAAAGATTTCATGGGCAAAAAACGTTTTCTGGCTTTCTAAGGAAGAGCTTTCCCATGTGGATTTTGCTGATTTGGGTGTTCGAGTATATGGTTTCAGCTACCATAGCAGAGAAATTTTAGAGGCAAGATATAATCAGATGCAAATTTCTTCTTCTCCTATGCCTGTGAATATTTTGCTGGCTCACGGAGGAGACGAAACGCATATTCCCATTTCAGGGGATACGTTTTTGTATACACCCTTTGATTATGTAGCGTTGGGGCACATTCACAAACCGCAGGTTTTACAGAAGAATAAAGTGATTTATGCAGGCTCTTTAGAGCCTCTTGATAAAAATGAGACAGGCGTTCACGGTTATATAAAAGGAGAAATCCGAAAAAAGGAAATTTACACAGAGTTTGTATCTTCATCTATAAGGGAATATAGAACTGTTTCCATACAGGTAGGAAAAGATACCACACAGTTTTCTTTAGAAAATGAAATACGGAAAGCTATTGGGGAACAGGGAGAGGAGCATCTTTATACCATTCTTTTGGAAGGGAAAAAGCCTGTCCATACAGAATTTTTTACAGATGCTTTTTATAAGCTGGGGAATGTCAGAGAGATAGAAGATAAGACCACAATGGCATATTCCAAGGAACAGCTAAAGGAAAATTATAAGGGCAGTATTATGGAGGCATATCTTGCATTATTTGAGAAGGAAGAGCGTACAGAAGAAATGGAAAAGGCATTTCAATATGGCGTAGAGGCGCTTTTAGAGTCAGGGGAGGAGCTATTATGATTATCAATCGTCTGATTTTAAAGAACTTTGGAAAATTTCAAGGAAAAGAAATTGAGCTAAAAGAAGGAATAAACATTCTTTTCGGCGAGAATGAAAGCGGGAAGTCCACTATTCACGTATTTCTTCAAAGTATGTTGTTTGGCATGAAAAGAGGCAGAGGAAAAGCTTCCAAGACAGATATTTACAGCCGCTATATGCCATGGGAAAACGGGAACTGGTATGAAGGCAGTATGGTGTTTACCTGTGGAGAAAGAACGTTTCGTCTGGAAAGAGGCTTTGGAAAATTTGCAAAAGCGCCTACTCTTGTCTGTGAAACAGATGGAGAGATGCTTTCCGTGGAGCATGGAGATTTGGACATGCTTCTGGGAGGCGTTACAGAAAATATTTATGAAAATACAGTTTCCATAGGACAGGCAAAAAGCAGAACAGAAGAAGGACTTTTGACGGAAATTCGTGATTATCTGTCAAAGTTTCAGGGAACGGGAGATTTTCGCTTCCATTCGGAGCAGGCAGTGGAAATTTTAAAGAAACGTAGAAAAGAGCTGGAGCAAAAAGAAAAGGACATTCTTTTAGAGAAAGAAAAGCTGGAGCGGGAAATTGCTTTGAAAATCCGCCATGAGGAAGAAGAAATAGAAAATATTCAGAGAAAATTAAAGGAAAAGCCGTCAGGAGACGCTCCTGTAAGAGAAGTGCGAGAAAATGGAAAAGGAAAGAGCCTTCTTTTTGCAGCTTTGTTTATAACCGGAGCGGCGCTGGGAGCGCTGGTTTGGAAAAATCTGCTTATGGCTATTCTACTTCCGCTTTTGCTGTGTGGTGCGTATTTTGAGGTGTACCGCCTGCTGTTACAAAAAAAGAAACAGGAGCAGAGAACTGAGAAGAAGGTTAAAACAGAGGAACGGAAAAGGCTTTTGACGGAAAGTCTTCAGGAAAGGCAGATGAAGCTTGAAAACCTGAAAGAAGAAGCAGTAGAGAGAAGGAACGATTACACTGAGATAGAAAAGATACGCAGGGAAATCAAGGCGGTTTCTATTGCGGAAGCCAAGATAAAAGAAGCAGCAGGAAATCTTCAGAAGCTTACAGGGCAAAAATTGCAAGATGAAATCTCAGAAATTTTTACACAGATAACAGGGGGGAAGTACAAGAGAGTTCTTTTGACAGAGAATTTCGAAATTTATCTGGATACAGGAGAAAAATATCTGCAGCTTTATCAGGTCAGCTACGGAACGGTGGAACAGGTATATTTAGCCCTTCGGCTGGCATGCGGTGAAATTTTATGTCAGGAGGAGGAGCTTCCTCTTGTTCTTGATGAGACCTTTGCCATGTATGACGAAAAACGCCTGATACAGGCTTTGAAATATATTAGCCAAAGGAAATCTCAGGTAATCTTATTTAGCAGTAATAAACGGGAAATACAGGCTTTAGAGAAGGCAGGAATACCATTTGTTGTATCAAAGCTTTAAAGGAAAGAGCCCCGGCTATGTAGCCGAGGCTCTTTCCCGTTAGAAAGGAGGTGTTGACTCCGATATAGTATGAAGAAAAAAATTAGCAGTGATAATGATGTTTAAAGTGCATATTTTCATATTCTTCCAGTTTGATCTTCACATAATTCCATGCCGTATGAATTGCAGGTGTCAGACCAGCAATTAAAAGAACAATGGTTACAAGGCTGATATCCTGTGTAACTTGATAAACATAGCCGGCATACAGAATTGCAAATAACGCAGTACAAACACTTAAAATAGGGATAAATTTATCTTTCATAGTGGCACCTCCTGACGCTGAAAATATATGAACTTTTTCTTTTATTATAATCCTAAAATCTGTTAATTTCAAGATGAGATTTTATTTTTTCAGACTTTCATTATGCTTTTGCAGGAGTTTATTGATACGTTCCACAGGGTTTAAGAGCTTGCTGATAGAACCGTCGTGATTTAAAGTATCAATAATTAAGGCGATGTACTTGCTCATGTCACAGTTTACATAGTAAGGTTTTTCTAAGAGCTCGTCTGTCTGGTATACCAGATTGGTAGTGAGCAGACGGTCAAAAGTTCCCTCGTTATAAGCCTTGTCAAATCTTTCCAGACCGTTGGTGAAAAGACCAAAAGTAGAGCACATAAAGATTTTTGCAGCGCCTCTTTTTTTCAGGAGAGCAGCTACTTCTAACATACTGTCACCGGAAGAAATCATATCATCAATGATAATCATATTTTTTCCGGAAACATCAGCGCCTAAGAACTCGTGAGCAACAATCGGGTTTCTTCCGTCTACGATTGTAGAATAATCACGGCGTTTATAGAACATACCCATATCTACACCCAGAACGTTTGCAAGGTAAATGGCACGTCCTGTACCGCCTGCATCCGGACTGATAATCATTAAATGGTCGCTGTCAACAGCTAAATCAGGTTCTGCACGAAACAGTCCTTTAATAAACTGATAAGCAGGCTGAACTGTTTCAAAGCCGTGGCGTGGAATTGCATTCTGCACACGGGGATCATGAGCGTCAAAGGTAATAATATTGTCAACTCCCATGTGTGTCAGCTCCTGAAGCGCCAGAGCACAGTCTAAAGACTCTCTGCCTGTTCTTTTGTGTTGACGGCTTTCATAGAGAAATGGCATAATGACGTTTACTCTGCGGGCTTTGCCTCCTACGGCGGCAATAATTCTCTTTAAATCCTGAAAATGGTCATCCGGTGACATGTGGTTTTCCTGTCCGCAAACCTTGTAAGTAAGGGAATGGTTACATACATCTACCATAAGGTAAAGGTCATCACCACGTACTGACTCGCCCAGAACACCTTTGGCCTCTCCTGAGCCAAAACGAGGAGTCTGTGCATTTACTAAATAGGACTCTCTTTGGTAGCCTTCAAATTTCAGGTCATTTTTTTCCTGATGGTCTCGGTCTTTTCTACAGTTGACAATGTAATCGTTTACCTTGTTTCCCAGCTTTTCACAGCTCTTTAACGGAATAATACCAAGACGGCCCACAGGAAGGGAATTTAAAGGGGTTGCAGTTTTTGGTGGCATTGGTGACATTTTCATTTTCCTCCTAAAAGTCTTTTTTGAATTCTTATGTCATTTCCCACCAGCTTCAGCATAGTGTAGTTGCTGGTGACTCTGGAAAAGGTTCTTTCTGAATAGGCGTCCAGAAAATCTTCCATAGTAAGGTTGGTAGAAATGACAGTTGATTTTTTATTGATAATTCGCTCGTTGATGCAGCAAAAGAGCTGAGAAGAAATGAAGCTGTTGGTAAGCTCTGTTCCTAAATCATCAATAATGAGCAAATCACAGTCGAAAACAAATTGTGCCATATCGGCTGCTTCTGCGTCTTTTTCAAAGGCATTTTTAGACAACAAATCAAATAAATCGAAAGAAGTAAAATATAAAACAAAAAAAGAACGGTCTAAAAGTTCTTTTGCAATACAGTGGGTAAGATAAGTCTTTCCCACACCGGTATCTCCATAAATAAGGAGATTATTGCCACAGGGAAATTCATCAATAAAATCCCATGATTTTTCATAAGCATTTTTCGCAGAGTCTAAAGAAGTAATTCCGCTGGAGGCATCTGTAAAATCAGAAGAATAATAATCAAAAGAAAAATGACTGAAGTTCTCTGTGTTCAGGATGCTTCGGATGTTGGACTGGGTATACAGTAAGTCAACGGCAGCCTTTTGGAAACAGGCACATTTTTCAGAGCCGATATAGCCGGTATCCTTGCAAAGAGGGCAGTCGTAGTGCATATCCAGATAATCCTTTGGATAACCGTTTTGTGCAAGAATTGCTGCACGCTCCTTGGAAAGCTGCTGTATTTTTTCAGAGAGATCAAAGTCATCCTCCTTTACAGCCCCAAGAACGATGCGAGCCTTTAAAAGTCCCAGAGCCGCAATTTCTTTGCGGATTTCTGCCAATCTCGGCATTTTTTCTTCTGCCTGTGCAATTCGTTCACTTTGTTCGTGTTTATGAAGAAGCTGCTTTTGATTATAGCTGCGCATAAGTGCGTCATATTGAAAGTTTTTAAGTGACACAGTAAATCTCCTTACCTTATTTGTTCAGAAGTTGTTTTTCAAGCTCTGCCATGTTGTAATTTCGCTGATGGAAATTATTAAATTTATTTTTCGATGAAGCAGGCTGAGACTTGGACGCCGAAGCTTTTGTCGCTTTTTTCTGTTGGAAGCTTTGGTCTAAAGCATCGATGTCAGATAAATGATGAACACCTTTTTTAAACCAGCTCTCTAAAATACTGTCTGCATAAGAAAAGCTTGCTTTTCCTGTTGCAAGAACCGTGCGGTTACATGCTTCGGAGATAATTTCCAGCGTAAATCCATACTGGTTCAGCCATAAATTCATGTATTGGATTTCTTTGTCCAGAGGATTTCGGTTTTTAATACCAAAAGCTCTTAATATAGTAAAATAGTTTTTATTGTAAAGGTTTGTTTCTTCCTTAGCTTCAGTAACAGTTGTAATATTTTGTTCTGCCCACGCAAGCCCCACCTTCTTAATGTATGCCATGCTGGTGCTGCCCTTGGATACGCAATATTCAATCAGGTATTCCAGCAAATCGGAAGAAAGCTTTACCTCGTCGTATAAATAGAGTAAAGTCTGCATATCGGTAGGGGAAAGGTTTTTTCCCAGATATTGTTCTGCAATAAACAGAAGCTGTCGTACCTCGCTATTGCTCTTTAGTTCTCTGACCTTATCCGGTGTAAGGGAAAAATCCACAGAGACCGGTTTCTCGGCAGTGATTGCGGTTTCGCTCACAAAAGTCTGTTTTTCCTTTGGAGAATGAAATACAATTTCCTTCAGATTTCCATTTCCGTCAAAAACCGTATCCAGTACACCGCAGCTTTTCCAGTAACGGAGCGCTCTCTGTATATCTGCCTCTGTACAATTAAAAGCATCAGCAATAGAGGATAAGTCTAATGCAGTTCCTTTTCCGGATGCGTGGCGCAGAAGATAGAGATAAATTTTTACAAATTCTCCATTAGCGGACGGCATATAAAAATCCAGAAAAGAATTAGAAATAAAGGTAAATTCCTCCGGAAAGCTGTTATAAACTTTAAATTGTCCCATGTTACACTTCCTTTACGTTTCCATACTATCTTTTATAATCATGTTCAGTATAGCACAGAACTTTTGAAAAGAGAACCGGATTTTTTTCGACAGTAAAAAACACAAGAGGATAAAGAAATTTGTGGGAAATGTGGATAATGTGGATAAAAAAGTGGACGGTTTTTTATTGCAAACCTGAAATTGTCGAAAAAATAAGGAATTTAACATATTTTTGCTTCAACTGCTGTCGAATTATGTCAACTACATAATACACAAAAAAATCCACATGCTCAAGGGTATGAACATGTGGAAGACTTAGTGGATAGTGTGGATAACTCTATTGACCAAGGATGCTTTCACCGATTTTATACACATCTCCGGCACCCATAGTTATCAACACATCTCCGTTGATACAATTTTCTAATAAAAATGCTTCGATTTCATCAAAAGTAGGGAAGTAATAAGCTTTTCCCCCTCTTTCGTTGATTTTGTCACATAAATCAGAGGAAGAAACTCCTAAATTATCTGTTTCTCTGGCAGCATAAATATCTGCTAAAATGACACGCTCTGCTGTTGCGAGCACATCTGCAAATTCGTCCATTAAAGCTTTTGTACGTGTGTAAGTGTGAGGCTGGAATACACACCATGTTGTTTTATGTGGATAATTTGCCGCTGTTTTTAAAGTTGCCGCAATTTCTGTTGGGTGGTGGGCATAGTCATCAATAATCGTGACGCCGGCTACCTTGCCCTTGTACTGAAAACGGCGGTCTGTTCCGCCAAAATGCAGAATTCCACGTCTTACAGTATCTAAGTCCATGCCTGTTTTCACACCTAAAGCGATGGCGGAAAGTGCGTTGGATACGTTGTGCAGCCCGGGTACGGCAAGAGAAAATCTGCCGATGCACTCTCCATTATGCAGACAGTCAAAAGAGGCGTGAGCTGTTTCATCAAAGGTAATATTTGCAGCAGTATATTGGGCATCCTTTTCCAGCCCGTAAGTAATGACTTCACATGGAAGATTATTTGTAATTTCTTCTACATTTGAAATATCGCCGTTAATAATTAAAGTGCCGTCAGCAGGCAGTTTTTCTGCAAATAAACGGAAAGAGTGACGAATATCATCCAAATCCTTAAAGAAATCCAGATGGTCCGCATCAATATTTAAAATGATGCTGATTTTCGGGAAAAAGCTTAAAAAGCTGTTGGTATATTCACATGCTTCTGTTATAAAGGTTTCCGAATTTCCCACACGGATATTTCCGTGAATGGCAGGGAGGATACCTCCTACGGAAATGGTAGGATCTGCTTCCGCTTCCAAAAGCACATGGGAAATCATAGAAGTTGTGGTTGTTTTGCCGTGAGTTCCAGCTACTGCGATAGGAAGTTGATAGTTCTTCATAATCTGACCTAAAAGCTCTGCACGGGTAAGCATAGGAAGTCCTTTTTCTTTGGCGCAGGCAAATTCCGGATTATCTTCGTGAATTGCCGCTGTGTATACCACAAGGTCGATGTCGTCTGTAATATTAGAAGCTCGCTGACCGATATAAATTTTTGCCCCCTTTTCTTCCAAATGCTGAGTAAGCTCAGAGACTTTGGAGTCGGAACCGGAGATTGGGAAGTCTTCTCCCAAAAGTATTTCCGCAAGACCACTCATACTGATACCGCCGATACCAATGAAATGAATGTGAAGCGGTTTATGAAAATCAATCTGATACATAATAATCCCTTCTTTTAAATTTAGTTTATTTCCTATTATAATCAAGTTTCTTTAAAATGGAAACCCCTTATTTGAAAAACGCCTGTTAAGGATAGGTAAAATGTAACAAAAAGTATAAAGATGTCGAAAAAAAATTGGTAAATATGTTCACATTTTAAATGTAGTGTGGTATAATGATAACATCATAGAAAGATACAAGAGGTGATGGCATGATTAAGAAAGAGATGATTGCGATGCTTTTGGCCGGCGGTCAGGGCAGCAGACTTGGCGTTCTCACTGCAAAGGTAGCAAAACCGGCAGTAACATTTGGAGGAAAGTATAGAATTATCGACTTTCCACTGAGTAACTGTATCAATTCAGGTGTAGATACAGTTGGTGTATTGACTCAGTACCAGCCTTTGCGTTTGAATACACACATTGGCATAGGAATTCCATGGGATTTGGATAGAAATGTAGGAGGAGTTTCCATTTTGCCTCCTTACGAAAAGAAAACAAATACAGAATGGTATACAGGTACAGCAAATGCGATTTACCAGAACTTGGCATATATGGAAAGCTACAATCCTGATTATGTGCTGATTTTGGGCGGTGACCATATCTATAAAATGGATTATGAAATTATGCTTGATTTCCATAAAGCAAACAAGGCAGACGTGACAATTGCATGTATGCCGGTACCGTGGGAAGAAGCGTCTAGATTTGGTCTGGCAATTACGGACGAAACAGGAAGAATTACTGAATTTGAAGAAAAACCGGCAGAGCCTAAGAGTAATCTGGCGTCTATGGGAATTTATATTTTCAGTTGGCCGGTTTTAAGAGAAGCTTTAATCGCTTTGAAAGACCAGTCAGGCTGTGACTTTGGTAAACACATTCTTCCATATTGTAAAGACAACGGACAGAGATTGTTTGCTTATGAGTATAACGGTTATTGGAAAGACGTAGGTACTTTAGGCTCTTATTGGGAAGCTAACATGGAACTCATTGATATTATTCCTGAATTTAATTTGTATGAAGAATTCTGGAAAATATACACAAAGGGTGATGTAATTACTCCGCAATATATCGCCGCAGATGCTGTTGTAGAAAAGAGCATTATCGGAGAAGGAACTGAGGTCTACGGCGAAGTACATAATTCTGTAATCGGTGCAGGCGTTACTATTAAAAAAGGAGCGGTTATCCGTGACTCCATTATCATGAAGGGAACAACCATTGGAGAAAACGATGTAATTGACAAAGCAATTATCGCAGAGAATGTAACCGTAGGCGATAACGTAGTCATGGGTATCGGCGAGGAAGTTCCGAATCAGATAAAACCGAATGTATATTCCTTTGGTTTGGCAACAGTGGGGGCAAATACAGTCATTCCTTCAAATGTAAGTATCGGAAAGAATACGGCAGTTGTAGGAGTAACCGCAGCGGAAGATTATCCTGACGGAGTGTTGGCAAGCGGAGAAATTTTGAACAAGGAAGGTGAGACAGAATGAGAGCAATAGGTATTATTCTTGCCGGCGGCAATAATTACAGAATGAAAGAATTATCAAATAAGAGAGCAATTGCAGCTATGCCGGTAGCGGGAAGCTATCGTAGCATTGATTTTGCTCTCAGTAATATGTCAAACTCCCATATTCAAAAGGTAGCAGTGTTGACACAGTATAATGCAAGATCTTTAAATGAGCATTTAAGCTCTTCCAAATGGTGGGATTTCGGAAGAAAACAGGGCGGCTTGTTTACTTTCACTCCTACGATTACACCGGATAACAGCTTTTGGTATCGTGGTACGGCAGATGCGATTTATCAAAATCTGGATTTCCTGAAAAACAGCCATGAACCTTATGCAGTCATCGCTTCCGGCGATTGTGTGTACAAGCTGGATTATAATAAAGTTTTGGAATATCACATTGCAAAAAGAGCAGATATCACCGTTGTATGTACAGATGTACAAGGGGAAGACGCTACTCGTTTTGGCTGCGTGAAAATGAATGAAGACTGCAGAATTGAAGAATTTGATGAAAAACCAATGGTAGCACAGTCCAACACAGTATCTACCGGTATTTATGTTATCCGAAGAAGACAGCTTATCGAGTTAATTGAAAAATGCGGTATGGAAGGTCGTCATGACTTTGTTAAAGATATTTTAATCCGTTATAAAAATCTGAAACGTATTTATGGCTATAAGATTAATTCTTATTGGAGCAACATCGCTACGGTAGAGTCTTACTACAAGACAAATATGGATTTCTTGAAGCCGGAAATCAGAGATTATTTCTTCCGTCAGTATCCGGGAGTACAGTCTAAAATTGATGATTTACCACCGGCAAAATATAATCCGGGTTCATCTGTAAAGAACAGTTTGATTTCCAGCGGATGTATCATCAACGGTACGGTAGAAAATTCTGTATTGTTTAAGAAAGTTTTTGTTGGCAATAATTGTGTGATTAAGAATTCTATTATTTTAAACGATGTATATTTAGGGGATAACACACACATTGAGAACTGTATTGTGGAAAGCAGGGATACTATTCATGCAAATTCCTATTACAGCGGAGAAGACGGTATCAAAATCGTAATTGAGAGGAATGACCGCTATGTTCTTTAGGCAAAATGCCTGAGTGGAACAGACTCCAAAATAAAAGACAGAAAAATACGACTGCAAAAGGCGGCAATGAAAGGGGAAGGACATTATGAACATCACAGATGTAAGAGTAAGACGTGTAGCAAAGGAAGGCAAAATGAAAGCAGTGGTTTCTATTACCATTGATGAAGAATTCGTAGTACATGATATCAAGGTTATCGAAGGCGAAAAGGGACTGTTTATTGCTATGCCAAGCCGCAAGGCAACAGATGGAGAATATAGAGATATCGCACATCCGATTAACTCAGCGACCAGAGAAAAAATCCAGAATATTATTCTGGAAAAATACGAACAAGTATTGGCGGAGGAGCCTGTGGAAGAAACAGAGGCTTAGAATAAAAAGAAACTTAAAATAAAAGAGATTGTCTCTTTAAGAAGTATCCGAAATATTCCGGATATGTACTCAAAGAGACAGTCTCTTTTTAATAATGCAGTCTCCAACCGGCAGGGTATTTATTTTTCAGTGTTGTACCTACAACTTTTCCCCAGCCTAAAGGAAAGCCGTCTGTGCAGACAAGATGCCATCCTTTTTGTGAAGCTTCATTTTCGCTTAGAATTAAAGTTTCACCTTTCAGATAACGCATGACTCTCTCGTCAGAAGAAGAAAGATTTACAATATTATGGAAATCCTCCCTCTGTAAGGACATGGCAAAAGGCTGGCTGGGTTCAAATCTGTTTTTCTTTAATTCGCCTAAGAAAAGTCCGTTGCGGAGGAATTTAATTCCCTTTAAAGAAGATGTATCCGCATCCGGAAGATAATAAACATTTTCATTTCGAATATCAATTCTGTTAAAGTCGAAAGGTTTTGACATATCTTTAAAAAATTCCTCTAAGAGTTTTTTAGACGTTTTATCGGGTTTTGCTGACGATGAAGTTCTATTGGAAAGCGAACATCCATTTTTTTTCATGAGAGCAAGAAAATGTCCCTCTCCATCCATGTGATGAGGAAAAATACGCACACATTTTTCCAGACGACTGTCGTTATTTCCCCAAGCAGGATTACCCTTCGTAAAACCTTCGTAATCAGAAAGATTTAAAAGTTCTATTTCGGAAAAATTTTCCAAAATAAAAGAAATCATTCCTTCATTTTCTTCCGGTGAAAAGGTACAGGTGGAGTAAAGAAGCTCTCCCCCCGGCTTTAGCATGGAAATTGCCTGTGTGACAATCTCTTTTTGCAGTTTGCTGAAAAATTCCGGACGGGTTTCGTCCCATGTTTTGGCAACATCGGGATCTTTACGGAACATTCCTTCACCGGAGCAGGGAGCGTCTACCAGAATTTTATCGAAAAACTCCGGAAAATACTTTGCAAGCTTCGCAGGTGTTTCGTTTGTCACCATAGAATTTTTTATGCCGAACAGCTCCAGATTTCGCAAAAGCGCTTTTGCTCTGGAATTGCTGATGTCATTGGCAACTAAAAATCCTTTGCCCTGAAGCTTTGCGCCCAGTTCCGTTGCTTTCCCTCCGGGAGCGGCGCATAAATCCAGTACATACTCTCCGGGGTTTACCGAAAAGCGGTTTGCAGGTGTCATGGCGCTGGGCTCTTGCAGATAGTAAAGCCCGGCAAAATAATAAGGGTGTCTGGATGGTCTGTCGTTCTCATCGTAGAAAAATCCATTGTCAATCCATGGAATAGGTTCTAAACGGAAAGGGGAGATTTCTAAAAATTTTTGAACAGAAATTTTATTCGTATTTACCCGCAATCCGAACTTTCTGGGAAAATCGTAGCTTTGTAAAAAAGCGGGAAATTCATTGTCCAGCATAGTTTCCATTCGGGATAAAAATTTTTTAGGAAGTTGTTTCATGTATGAAGTCCTTTCTACTAAAAAAGAGTCTCTGCTTCAAGTTTTCTGGAGAAGACCTTTTCTAATAGAAAAGCTACAGTTTCGTTGGGGGCTTGTGTACGAAAATCCACAAGCCATTGCTTTGCTTCTGAAAGAAGATAAGGAATATCTTCATGGTTATCCTTGCATTTTTCCATTAAATCGAAAATATCATCGAGATAAATATCAGAATATAAATCCCAAAGCATTTCATGAAAGGTATGTAATTGAAGATAATCGGAAATTAAAGAAAAACGCCTGAAGTCGCTGAAGGTCATAGGCAGCTCGCCTAAAATTTTCTTACGATCTTCTGTGCTGCAAAGGCTGTAAAAAGTAATTTGTTCCAGTACATTATCTCTATTAAAAAGACTTACTTGATCCATACGCTATTTTCTCCTATGTGCTATAATGCAAATATCTATAACTCTTTTATTATATAGCGCATTGCAAATGAAATCCAGATAAAACTTGAATAATTATGAAATTACATCAAATTATAACATTTATTCAGTATATAGGCAAATGTATAATCTTTAGTGATAAATAAATCAATGGAGGCAAGGAGAAGTATTTGTGGAAAAATAGAAATAAAAATTGATAGAAGGAAAGATGTCTGTTATACAATCTTCAAGGGAAGAAAATAGCCGCCACTACCGCAAATAGTGACGGCTGACCTCATTTGAGGTAAAGTAATCGTTAGTTGAGGGTAGACCGTGTGTTTATGACTTTCCCTTTTCTATTATCAATATAACATATCTGTTTGCGTGATACAAGGAATTTTGTGTAAAATTCAGTGTAACGCCCTTAAAATGGAAAAATAATTCGTTTTGTAAAAAAGAAAAATGCTGAAACTCTTATAAGATAATAAGAAAATTCAGCATTTTTCACCACCAGTCGAAGCGACGTGATTCGAACACGCGACCTCTGCGTCCCGAACGCAGCGCTCTACCAAACTGAGCCACGCTTCGTTATTCAGTTGTTACCAACGAAAAATATTATACACGGAATATATGAATATGTCAATGGTAAGTTCTAAATAAAATTTGTATACATATATTTTAAAGATAAATAAAAGAAAAGGGCAAATGTGTTATGTCAGGATATCGCAGATTTATTGCATACGTATATGAGTATACATACGGGAAAAAGGGGAATGGGAAGGGGTTTATTCGTGTAGAAGCAAAAAACGGACTTTGCAGAATGGAATATAAACTTACAGGAATATGCAGTGAAGAATATATACCTGCCCGCATTTATGGATATGTGAGGGACGGGGGAGAATGTATTGCAATCTTGCTGGGAGAGTGTGATTTGGCAGGCAGCAGCGTTCAGTTTACCTTAGAGATACCCCAGATTAACATAGGAGGTACTCCCTATGGCTTGGGGGATATTAAGGGACTGGTAATTTTGTGCCGGTCAGGTGAAACCTATGGAAGCGGTTGGGATGACCAGCCAATTCAACTGGATGCTATTCGCTTTCCGAAAGAAAATATCGATATGCCAATCCAAGAAAGGGAAGAAGAAAAAACAGATATGCAGGCGGAAGTAGTAGAACAAGAAAAAGCGCCTATCATACAGGAAGAAAATGAGGAGACAGAGCAGGAACTACCATTAGATGAAGCTCAGACACAACGGGAAACAGTATCGGAAGAGGAAACAGACGCAGAACCTAAAGATGCAGAACCTGCTTTGGAGACAGAAATGACAGAAACAGAAGAATTTATGCCATTTTCTGACGGCAGTGTACTGGAATGTAAAAGGATTACTCCTATGGATTATCAGCTTTTGGCAAATCAGGACAGAGGTCTTTTGAACAATCAGTTCTTACGTCATGGTTTTTCTCAATATGGACATTTATTGTTGGGAATGAAACAGGAAGATAACAAACATATTTTGGGTGTGCCGGGTATTTATGAAAGACAGGAGGCTTTAATGGCAGGAATGTTAGGCTTTCCGTATTTCAAAGAAACAGGGGAAAGACAGGCGGATGGGAAGCTTCGTGGATATTGGTATCGTGTGGTTGATACAAAATAAATGCAGGCTTGTCCAACAGGTGGCTTTTTGTTGGGCAGGCTGTTTTCATTTTAAAGTGTTAAATTTACTTGACCGTAAAGAAGGGAAAGTTATATAATATAAATCGTTGGAGATATATCGAAGTGGCTGTAACGAGCCGCACTCGAAATGCGGTTGTCCGAAAGGGCACGTGGGTTCGAATCCCACTATCTCCGTTTTAGAATAAGGGAACTGTCGCAATAAGTGTATTACCGGAAGATTTAAAAGCGACAGCTCCTTTTTTCATAGAAGCGTATCGGAAGAGTTAAAAGGAGACAGAAATGACAGAAGACGAAAAATTCATGCGGGAAGCCAAGAAACAGGCAATGAAAGCTTATGCTCTTCGGGAAGTGCCTATCGGCTGCGTAATTGTATATGAGGGAAAGATTATTGCAAGAGGCTATAATCGCCGTAATACAGATAAAAATACAGTATCTCACGCAGAAATAAATGCAATCAGAAAAGCCAGCAAAAAGCTGGGAGATTGGCGTTTAGAGGGATGTACGTTGTATGTGACCTTAGAGCCTTGTCAGATGTGTGCCGGAGCTATTATACAGGCAAGGGTAGACAGAGTAGTCATTGGAAGCATGAACCCAAAAGCAGGTTGCGCAGGTTCTGTCTTAAATCTTCTGGAAATGGATGGTTTTAATCACAAAGCAGAGGTAACAAGAGGCGTTCTGGAGGAAGAGTGCAGCAGCATGCTCAGTGGATTTTTTAAAGAGCTTCGGGAAGAAAAAGCAAAGAAAAAACAGCAGGAAAGAGAGGGTGTATGATGACAAGAGAAGAATTTAAAGAATTAAGTAGCAGGGAAATTGTTCTTTTAGATGGAGCAACAGGCTCTAATTTAATGAAAGCCGGTATGCCCAGAGGAATTTGCACGGAAAAGTGGATTTGTGAAAATCCGAAACCACTTACAGAGCTTCAGAAAGCGTATCAGCAGGCGGGAAGTCAGATTGTCTATGCGCCTACCTTTTCAGCCAATAAAATCAGTCTTGCCAATCATGGTTTGGAAGAACAGGTGTATCGTTTGAATAAACAGCTTGTTCAAATTTCACGCAGTGCAGTGGGGACAGACTGCATGGTAGCAGGAGACTTGACAACTACGGGTAAGCAGGACGCAGAATATGAAGCTTTGCTGGAAGCTTATAAAGAACAGATTTCAGCCCAGTTAGAAGCAGGAGTGGACTTGCTTGTGGCAGAGACCATGCTGGGAGTGACAGAGCCCATGGCGGTTTTAGATGCTGCAAGAGAGTTATGTGATTTACCGGTTATGTGTACGTTGACAGTGGAGTCAGACGGGAGCCTGTTTTTTGGAGGAAATATTTATGATGCAGCAGAGCTTTTAGAAGAAATGGGAGCAGATGCAGTAGGAATTAACTGTTCCACAGGACCGGATCAGCTTTTGAGTGTGGTAGAAAATATAGGAAAAAGAATAAGTATTCCTTTAATTGTAAAGCCAAATGCAGGAAATCCTGTGATTGATGCCACAGGAAATCCTGTATATTCTATGGGTGCAGAGGAATTTGCATGTCATATCAAACGCCTCATAGATGCAGGAGCAAATATTGTGGGAGGCTGCTGCGGAACAACTCCTGCGTATATCGCACAACTTACTAAGTTGAAGTCTTCTTTTTAAACTGACGACGCAGAAAAAGAAGAAGTCCCACAAAAGAAAATAAAACAAGGACAATTTTAGCAGCCTGAGAATAACTATGAAAATACTGTATTGCTTTTCGCCAAGAAGAACCGGCGGCAGCCCCAAGAAAAATAAGGACAAAATTCCAAATCAGACTGCCTAAAGTTGTCATAAGGAAAAAAGGACCTAAACGCATTTGTGCGATGCCTGCGGGAATAGAGATAAGGCTTCGCACAATAGGGATGAAGCGGCATAGAAATACAGTATAGTTCCCTTTGCTGTCAAACCAGCTTATGGCTTTTTCGATATCATGGATATCCAGATGAAGGGCTTTTCCAACAGGACCGTTTACCAGAGACTGGATTTTTTCCATAGAAAGGATACTGCCCAATTCGTAAAGAAATATAGCCCCTGCCAGACTGCCTACGGTAGCAGAGGCGACGACACCGGGTAAATTCATCTGTGTAAAAGTGGTCATAAAGCCGCTGAAGGTAAGGATAACTTCGGAAGGGATAGGGGGAAAGATATTTTCAATCATAATGAGAAAGGCAATGCCCAGATAACCGTAAGTATTCAGAATTTCTACCAGCAAATCATTCATGCGAAAGTCACCATTGTTTTTTTCTATGTTTATGCGAAAAGGATGCCGGATATTCGGCAGATATAAAAAGAACAGGTAAGAGATTGTTTATTTTTTTATCGTGCGCCGCCCATCGAAACTTTTTCATGAACGTTACCTTTACAGTTAACTCGGCCCAGGCACCCTCACGGCACACAGAAGGTTCTGCTTAGTGCTGCTACATTCCTGTCCTGACACGGTTCACAGATTTCTGTTGCGTAAGACCCAAACGTCAACGCCACTTATAAAGGGCAGCTTCACAAAAAGAAGCTCCTCAGATTGGCATCACCCCTGCTTTAGCGGATTGCAGGTACAGGGCACCGCTATCTCCCCGGCTGCACGATGTTAACAGTATAACGGCTTTTTAAGAAAATGTCAAATATAAGTTGTGAGGTAATATAAAATATTATATAATAGAAAAAGCCTTCTTTTTGATATAAGAGGCACATTAAAAGAAAAAGGAGAATTCACATGGGCTATACAGCTCTTTATCGTAAGTTTCGTCCTCAGAAATTTGAAGATGTAAAGGGACAGGAACATATTGTAACTACATTGAAAAATCAGATAAAAGCTGATAGGATCGGGCACGCATATCTTTTCTGCGGTACAAGAGGTACAGGTAAGACCACCATTGCCAAAATTCTGGCAAGGGCAGTAAATTGCGAGCATCCGATTGACGGAAGCCCCTGTAATACCTGTAAAACCTGCCGGGCAATTAATGAAGGCGCTTCTATGAATGTCATTGAAATTGATGCCGCATCCAATAACGGTGTGGATAATATTCGTGAAATTCGTGAGGAAGTAGCATACCGCCCAACAACAGGGAAATATAAGGTTTATATTATTGACGAGGTACACATGCTTTCAACGGGAGCTTTTAATGCACTTTTAAAAACCTTGGAAGAACCGCCGTCTTATGTTATTTTTATTTTGGCGACTACGGAAGCGCATAAAATTCCCATTACTATTTTATCCCGTTGTCAGCGGTATGATTTCAGGCGGATTACGGCAGATACTATTGCGGCACGTCTGCAGGAGCTGATGGACAAAGAAGGAAACGATGTGGAAGAAAAGGCAATTCGTTATATTGCCAAGGCAGCAGACGGTTCTATGCGAGATGCTCTCTCTCTTTTGGATCAGTGCATTGCTTTTTATTTGGGAGAAAAGCTCACTTATGAAAAGGTTTTAGAGAATTTAGGAGCAGTGGATACGCAAGTGTTCAGCTCTTTGCTTCGTCAAATTTTACAACAGGATACGGCGGGCACAATCAAAACCTTAGATGACATTATTATTCAGGGCAGGGAACTGGGACAGTTTGTCACAGATTTTATCTGGTATCTGCGTAATTTGCTTTTGATTTCTACTTCAGAGCATCCGGAGGAGGCGGTAGATGCGTCGGCGGAAAATCTGGAGAGAATGAAAGAGGAAAGCAATATGGTAGATGCAGAAACGCTTATGCGTTATATCCGCATTTTTTCAGAGCTTTCCAATCAAATAAAATACGCTTCTCAAAAGAGGGTATTGGTAGAGATTGCATTGATTAAGCTTTGCCAGCCGGTTATGGAGATGAATTTAGACTCTCTTTACGACAGGGTTCGGGTTTTAGAAGAAAAGCTGCAAAACGGTGTGACAGTACAAAGCGTGCCGGTTGAAAACTACGGGCAGACAAGGACAGAAAACGTACAGGAACAAATTCCGGCAGAAGAAGCGGTAAAGCCTGAAAAGGCAGCGCCGGAGGATTTGCAGTATGTAAAAAAGAACTGGAATTCCATTATTCGTGATACGAAGGGACTTTTACAGCAAATGCTTTTAGACTCTGTACCGAAGTACGATGGAAATACAGGAGAGCCGATACTTTATGTGGAATTTCAGAATTTTCTGGCTCAGACCTGTATTGATAATCCCGAAAATCTGGAAATGCTGAAAAATGCAGTTCGAAAGAAAATCGGAAAAGAAGTAGAAATAAGGATGATACTGAAAAACAGTGAAACCGGTCACGGAAAAAGCGGACTGGCGGAGATTTCCGTAGATGATTTAATTCATAAAAATATTAACATGGAAATTACGGTAGAAGATATGGAAGAATAGGAGGAATTTATTATGGCAAAAAGAGGTGGATTTCCGGGTGGCATGATGCCGGGGAACATGAACAATTTAATGAAACAGGCGCAGAAAATGCAGCGTCAGATGGAAGAAAACCAGAAAGCGTTAGAAGAAAAAGAATTTACAGCAGCAGCAGGCGGCGGAGCAGTAGAAGTTACTGTTTCCGGTAAAAAAGAAGTGTTAAAAGTAAAATTAGCAGAAGAAGTAGTAGATCCGGACGATATTGAAATGCTGGAGGATTTAATTGTAGCTGCAACAAATGAAGCGCTTCGTAAAATGGAAGAAGAGTCAGCAGCCGTTATGTCTAAATTAACAGGTGGACTTGGCGGTATGGGCGGAGGCTTCCCGTTCTAATGGAATATTACAGCAGTCATATTAACAAACTGATAGAAGAATTTTCAAGATTGCCGGGCATTGGTGCAAAATCTGCACAACGCCTGGCGTTCCACGTTTTAAACATGCCGAAGGAGCAGGTGGAGCAGCTTGCCGGAGCAATTACCAACGCCAAAGCAAACGTACAGTATTGTAAATGTTGCTATACGCTCACAGATCAGGAAATATGTCCGATTTGCAAGAACCCAAAGCGTAATCATCATGTGATTATGGTGGTGGAAAATACTAGAGATTTGGCGGCTTATGAAAAGACAGGGAAATTTGATGGTGTTTACCATGTGCTTCATGGAGCAATTTCCCCTATGCTTGGAATAGGACCGGATGATATTAAATTAAAAGAACTGATGCAGCGAATATCGGAAAATGATATTGAAGAAGTGATTATTGCCACCAATTCCAGTTTGGAAGGGGAAACCACGGCAATGTATATCAGCAAATTGATTAAACCTGCGGGAATTAAAGTCAGCCGTATCGCCAGCGGAGTTCCGGTAGGCGGAGATTTGGAATATATTGATGAAGTGACACTTTTAAGAGCCTTAGAAGGCAGAGTGGAGTTATGAGAAAAAAAGTTACGTCAACAGATATTGCAAAAGCGGCGGGAGTTTCTCAGGCAACAGTTTCTATGGTGCTGAATAAGAAATACAATGTATCTTTTTCAAAAGAAACCATAGAAAAAGTGGAGCGGGCTGCCGCCGAGCTTGGGTATACAATTCCGAAAAGACGACAGAGAAAGAATGTGAAGGACAGCAGACTTCTGGTGGTATTTTGTCCAACTCTTACTAATCCCTATTATGTTATGCTACTTCAAGGGATTGAAACCGTTGCAAAAGAAAATGGTTACGGCGTCTTTGTTTGTAATACGCAAAGGGAACTGAAGTTGGAGGAACAGTATTTGAAAATGATGCACAGTGTTTCTCCGGCAGGGATTATTTATACTTGCAATCCCAGTAATCAATTCATGGAGCAGGTGGAGGAAATTGCCGCAAAAATCCCTTTAGTCATTATCAGCAACAGGGATAAAGTAAAAGTGGATGCCATCAATCAAGATAATACAAAAATTGGAAGCCTTATGGCAAGGCATTTGTTGGAGTTAGGACACCAAAAGGTGGCATTTATAGCGCCGCCCCTTACAAAGAGACAGGCACAGCGTTTTCGCAGGGTAGAAGGCTTTGTTAAAGAATTTGAAAAGGAAAACCTATCCCAATTTGTGAGCATAAAAGCAGCAGACGACCATTGGGACGAGGTATTGCCCAGTGTAGACTCGGAATATCGCATTGGATATAATCTGACAAAAGAGCTTTTAAAGGAACGACCTGATGTCACAGCGATTGCCGGTTTAAACGACATGATTGCTTTTGGCATTATAGATGCCTTGCACGAGGAAAAATACAGGGTTCCGGGAGATGTATCCGTAATCGGATGCGACAATATTATCTTTTCCCGTATGATGCCCATGGCGCTGACTACCATCGAACATTTTGTTCCTTTAAAGGGAAGAGATGCCTGCGATATTATTATGAAGAAGATTGAAACAGATGACCATTTGTGTCAGAAAATTACACCTGTAAGTATTTATCACATTGAATATGAACCCAAATTGATTGTGAGAAAGACAACTTCTTATGTCAGAGCAAGGGAGAAAAAGCAAAAAAATAATTAAATAAAAGCACAAAAATTATTACTAATAATATTGCGCTTGTTGTGTAGCAATAATGATAATTTGGATAAAAGTGTTAATAAAAATACAGATTATTAGTAAATAAAATTATTGATAATAAAACCGCAGCTTGCATAACCTCATTAAGGGGAGTAAACTGTAAATATCAAATAAAGTTGCCTGTGGGGCGTGATATGGAGGTATTTATTATGAAATTTTTTATTGACACAGCAAAGGTAGAAGATATTAAAAAAGCAAATGACATGGGGGTTATTTGCGGGGTAACTACAAATCCGTCTTTAATTGCCAAAGAAGGAAGAAAATTCGAAGAAGTAATCAAAGAGATTGCGTCGATTGTAGACGGACCAATCAGTGGAGAAGTAAAAGCTACCACGACTTCCGCAGAAGGCATGATTAAAGAAGGACGTGAAATTGCAGCCATTCATCCGAATATGGTTGTGAAAATTCCTATGACAGCAGAAGGCTTAAAAGCAGTAAAAGTATTGACGGCAGAAGGGATTAAAACAAATGTTACCTTGATTTTTACAGCAAATCAGGCGCTTTTGGCTGCCAGAGCAGGAGCAACTTATGTATCCCCATTCTTAGGAAGATTGGACGATATTTCCACAAGCGGGGTAGAGCTTATCCGCACCATTGCCGATATGTTTGCTGTGGCAGGTATTGAGACCGAGATTATTGCAGCAAGCGTAAGACATTCTATGCACGTAACAGATTGCGCACTTGCAGGGGCAGATATTGCCACCGTACCATATAAAGTAATTGAGCAGATGCTGCATCATCCGCTGACAGATGCAGGAATTGAAAAGTTTAAAAAAGATTATATTGCGGTATTTGGTGAATAATCAAGGTTGGCAGACCTGTCATCATCTGCTATAATGACATGGAAAATCAGATTTTGGATTTTTATTGTATATCAGGAGGAAAAAAATGAACAAGTTAGAACTTCAGAAGATGGCTAACGAAATTCGTAAAGGAATTATAACAGCTGTCCATTCTGCAAAAGCCGGACATCCGGGGGGCTCCTTGTCCGCAACAGAGTTATTCACTTATCTGTATTTTGAAGAAATGAATATTGATCCGAAAAATCCGAAAAAGGCAGACCGTGACCGTTTTGTACTTTCTAAAGGTCATACTGCACCGGGCTTATATTCTACTTTGGCACACAAAGGATATTTTCCGGTAGAGGATTTGGTGACTTTACGTCATATCGGTTCTTATCTTCAGGGACATCCGGATATGAAACATATTCCGGGGATTGATATGTCCAGTGGTTCTTTGGGACAGGGTATTTCTGCGGCAGTAGGAATGGCGCTTTCAGCAAAATTGAGCAATGAGTCTTACCGTGTATATACACTGCTTGGTGACGGAGAAATTCAGGAAGGACAGGTTTGGGAGGCTGCTATGTTTGCGGGACATAGAAAGCTGGATAATCTGACAGTAATTGTAGATAACAATGGTTTACAAATTGACGGAAATATTGAAGATGTATGCTCTCCATATCCGATTGACAAGAAATTTGAAGCGTTTAATTTCCATGTAATCAATGTGGAAGACGGAAACGATTTTGAACAGTTAAAAGCGGCTTTTGATGAAGCGAAGACAGTAAAAGGAATGCCTACGGCAATCATTATGAAAACAGTAAAGGGAAAAGACGTTTCCTTTATGGAAAACAATGCCGACTGGCATGGAAAAGCTCCAAATGATGAAGAATTTGCCATTGCAATGGCTGACTTGGAAAAGGTAGGTGAAGCATTATGTCAGAAGTAAAGAAAATCGCAACCAGAGAAAGCTACGGAAACGCATTGGTAGAATTAGGGAAAAAATATGAAAATCTGGTGGTTTTAGATGCTGACTTGGCAGGTGCTACAAAGACAGCTACATTCCAGAAAGCTTTCCCGGAACGACACATCGACTGCGGTATTGCAGAAAGTAATATGGTAGGTATTGCAGCAGGGCTTGCAGCAACAGGAAAAGTCCCTTTTGCAAGTACATTTGCCATGTTTGCGGCAGGACGTGCTTATGAGCAGCTTCGTAACTCTGTGGGTTATCCACATTTGAATGTGAAAATCGGCGCAACACATGCCGGTATTTCCGTAGGGGAAGACGGTGCAACACACCAGTGTAACGAAGATATCGCTCTTATGAGAACCATTCCTGGTATGGTTATCTTAAATCCATCTGATGACGTGGAAGCGAAAGCGGCAGTAGAAGCTGCTTATCATCATGAAGGACCGGTATATTTGCGCTTCGGAAGACTTGCAGTTCCGGTAATCAATGAAAGAGAAGACTACAAATTTGAAATCGGTAAAGGAATTGTATTAAGAGAAGGTAAAGATGTTACAATCTTTGCAACAGGCTTATGCGTAAATGAAGCGTTGCAGGCAGCAGAAAAACTGGCGGCAGACGGTATTGACGCAAAAGTAATCAATATCCATACAATTAAACCGTTAGATGAAGAATTAGTAGTAAAAGCTGCAATGGAGACAGGTAAAGTTGTAACAATAGAGGAACACTCTGTAATCGGAGGTCTTGGCGGTGCTGTTGCAGAAGTTCTCTCTGAGAAAGCGCCTACAAAAATGCTTCGTATCGGAATTAACGATGTGTTCGGCGAGTCCGGGCCGGCGCTTAAATTATTAGAAAAATATGGAATTGATGCAGCAGGCATTTATAAAAAAGTAAAAGCTTTTGTATAAATTTCTGCGTATGAAAAATCCTCGGCTTTTATGCCGGGGATTTTGTGAAATAAAAAGGGGAGTGATACAATGAGAGCGGGTAAAAAAAGAAAAAGGGGGAAGCATACGGCGCTTTCTCCCGGAAATGAGGAATTTTACAGTTATATTAAGGATTTGGTGCATCATCCCTATGTACTGAAAATGAAGAAATTTCCTCATCACTGTGAGACCAGTTGCTATCAGCACTGCTTGAATGTGGCTTATTATAACTATCGGATTTGCAAGTTTTTTCATTTAGACGCAAGAAGTGCGGCACGTGCCGGAATGCTTCACGATTTATTTTTATACGACTGGAGAGGGCACAGAAAGAAAACCGGGGACCCGGTACATGCTATGACGCATCCTCACAGAGCCCTTCATAATGCAAAGAAATATTTTCATTTAAACCCTTTAGAGGAGGAAATGATTGTAAAACACATGTTTCCTGTGACACCAATTCCTCCCATGCACTGGGAAACCTGGATTATTACTCTTACGGATAAATATTGCGGAACCTGTGAGATTGGGCGTTATTATTATAAAGTCTGGTTCCCGAGAGGCGCGTATGCCTTAATTAAGGGGATTGTGAAAAAAGTATTTGGTCCGGACTATGAATATGAGGACTATGTTCTGCCTTTTGGTAAGGAAGAAGCGGCAGCAGCAGACAGCGGTGTGAATTTTGTAAAGCTTCGAGTGCGTTCGGAAGGTAACTGGAAAAAGGGACCGGCAGGAAACAGACGAGGACCAAAGTATTGACGGTGAGCCAGTAAAATGCCGGAGACAATGGAGTCGGCCATTTGTACCACGGTGGCAAGGCGGGTGCTTTGCAGAAGAAAGTGGTCAAATGCTCCGGCGATATTTACAATTCCGGTGATGGAGATATCGCCCACAGGCGGTAAGCTCTTGTGTACACCTAATCCCGGTTCCAGAGCTCCTTTGGAAACAGTGAGAAAGCCCACGTGGCTTTTTGTTCCTAAAGAAGCGTCAATAGCAATCATAAGACTGTGAGGATGCCGGTTTTTCAGCATGCTTATGGTCTTATTTAAGTTTAAGGCGTGAACAGGCTGCGCAAGAGTTCCATAGATGTAAGTGGACTTTAAAGGCATTTTAGACAGACTGTGTCCCACCAACGGACCAAGGCTGTCTCCTGTAATGCGGTCGCTTCCGATACATAAAATAACTAATTCGTCAAAATTTTTCCTGCATGAGGTAAATAAATCATAAAGCACAGTGCCCAGTTTTGTATCTGCACCGGAATTTTTATTTTCGATATAGTAAACAGGCTGTGTTTCATTTGGCATAATCTTAAATCCTTTCTTTGTCCTATTGCTGTTATTCTGTCCGTTTCTTTGGAATTTTATCCTGAAAAAAATGTCGTAAAAAAAGCAGAATAGCCCACCAAATGCGCTAAATTTCGCAACCGGAATATGTTATCCTTTCATTCAAAAAGGGGTGACTGATTATGATAGAGATTGTTTATGAAAAGGAAAAACAAAAGCCTGAGGGAAACGAAGGATATTTTCGTATTCCAAATAACATACGCCAGATAGGGGAAATTACAGGAACACAAAAAATCTATATAGAAGACTATGCGTATACTTATCTTTGTAGAATAGCTACTGAAAATTCTCACAAGGGAATGGCTGCAATTTTAATGGGGCAGTCGAATTGGAAGGATGGAAACTCCTATCTTTTTATAAAAAGTGCAGTAGCTTTGGAAGAAATGGAAGTCAGCGAAGAACATTTGGCGTTTACGCAGGAAATTTGGAACCATGTATATGAGAAGAATAAAGAATATTTTCCGGAGCAGGAGGTAGTGGGCTGGTTTTTATCTATACCGGGGTGTTCTATGGAGCTTCATGAGATTATTTGCCAGACGCACTTAAACCATTTTGGCGGGAACGATAAAATTCTGCTGGTGAGAGAGCCGTTGGAAAAGGAGGAAGCTTTTTATCGCTATGAAGACGGAAAGATGTCAAGGCAGACCGGTTTTTATGTATATTATGAAAAAAATGAGCCTATGAGAAGCTTTTTGATTTCTCAAAATGCCAAACAGGAGAAAAAGACAGAAGAAGTAGACGACTCTGCGGTACATACCTTCCGCAAAAAAGTGGAGATGAAAAGCGAGACAGAAGAAAAATATAAATTTCCGGTATTTAAGACAGTGGGTGTTTGTGCGATGGCAGCTGCACTGGCAGTAGGAGTTCTTTATGCGAATGACTATAAAAAAGAAAAAAGCAGCAAAACCGCTGTTGCCAGCATAAAAGAGAAGGAAGAAGAACCGGTAAAAGTAACACCGGTAAACGGTACACCGGATGAAAACACAAAGTCTGAGGAAACAGAAGAAGTGAAGGAAGAGATTCCCAAAGAAGAAGTTCAAAATTCTCAACCCGCAAATGTATCTGCTCAAAATTCATATATCATTCAGCAGGGAGATACTCTTACAAAAATCAGTATAAAAAATTACGGAAATGCAAAGCGGGTGAAAGAAATCTGTGAATTAAACCAAATACAGGAAAACGATTTGATTTATCCGGGACAAACAATTTTACTACCATAACAATTTGTGCTATACTTATGAAAAATACGATTAAGGAAGAAATTTATGAATGTAAAAAAACATACTTCTGAAAATAATAAAGTAATACAGCTATATAAAAATAAATGGAACCGGAAGTGGTTTATTCCCTTGGGAATACTGATTTTTATATTGATGGTTATTTTAGGCATCAAATATCATGTATATCATAATTATCGCACGCTTGCATCCTCCGGCAATGAAGATACACAATCATCAGGCTATATTCCGTTGGGGGACAGACTTTTGAAATATGGGGATGATGGAGCTTATCTTTTGTCTCAGTCTCACGAAATTCTCTGGAATTATACTTTTGAGATGAGCAATCCCTCTGCGGATGTAAGAGGAGAAAAAGCGGTTATTTATGATAAAAAAGGTACAAAAATGTTTGTCCTGGATAAAAATAAGCCAATATCTGATATGGAGACAAAGTTTCCTATTTTGCAGGCGGAAATTACGGAAAAAGGTTCTGTGGCGGCTGTCTTGCAGGATGGCGAAAAAACATGGATTAATTATTACGCATCTGACGGAAGCGTTATAGCGGAAAATCAGACACGTATAGAAAATCCTGGTTATCCGTTAGATATGACGGTTTCTCCCGGCGGTGAAAATATTGCAGTCAGTTTTTTAATGGTGGAAAACAGCCGTTTAATCAGCAAAGTTATTTTTTATAACTTTGGCGATGCGGGACAGAATAAAGAAGATAATATTGTAGCTGAGTATCAATATGAAAATATTGTTATTCCTCAGATTATTTATCTGGACAATACAACAGCAGTGGCATTTGGAGATAACGGGTATTCCATTTTTAAGGGAATAGAAAATCCGAAAGAAGAGGTAAAAGAAACCATAGAAGAAGAAATTGTCAGTACATTCCATAACGAAAAATATTTTGGATTAGTTTTAAAAGGAACAGGTAAAAAAGAAGGGTACATGATGCAGCTTTATTCACCTTCCGGCAAAAAAATGTTTTCTGAAAAATTTGAGCATGAATATCAAAGCATTGATATCAGTAAAGAGATGATTATACTGTGTGATGGCTCTAAGGTGAGGATGTATAATTTAAAAGGCATTTTAAAATTTGACGGAATAATAGGCGAAGGAGCAGTAAAAAATGTGTTCCAGATGTCTTCCAAACACTATATGGTAATCTCCGAAAACGGAATTCATACAATCAGTCTAAAATAGTGAGGGTACAGATGAATTGGTTATGCGTAATAATTTTGGCAATTCCTGTTATGTATATTTTTAAGGGATTTCAAAAGGGAATGGTAAAAATGGCAGTTTCATTTCTGTCGGTATTTATAACCTTGGCGGCTTGCCTTATTCTCAATCCCCATATAGAAAAAGTGCTGAAACAGGAAACAAAAATTTATGAAAGTCTTCAAGAGAAATGTGAAAATTATCTTATAGATGTAATGGAAATACAGAAAGATGGGGAAATAAATGAAGAGCAGCAAAAAGAAGCTGTTCAAAAACTTCCTTTGCCCGAGAATATAACAGAAGCTCTTTTCTCGAAAAGTTCAGAGGATGGATATGGAGGTATCTTAGCAGAGAATTTTATTAAATATCTGGCAGGATATCTGGCAGATTTTATTATAGGAACAATCAGCTTGTTTTTAACATTTCTGCTTATAAATGTTCTAGTGGGTTTATTAGGGAAAGTTCTGGGGACAATTTTTTCTTTTCCTATACTCAGTATGATGAACAGAATGGGCGGCGCTGTTTTAGGTGGAGCAAAGGGAATATGTATGGTATGGATTTTCTTTTTGATAATAGCTGTGTTTTGGGATAATGCTTGGGCGCAGAATTGCTATTATCTGATAAGGGAAAATTCCATTGTCAGTTATTTATATGATGAAAATATATTTCTATATTTTTTAAAAGGAATTATGAAATAAAAAAGCAGGAAAATTTTGCGGGATTTTTCTGCTTTTTTATTGACAGAAATGTCAGAAGATGGTATAGTAAATGCCATCAGCGGATTGCTGGTGAAAAATATGTAAAATAAAAGAAAAAAGTTGTTGACAAAACTGGAAAAATGTGATAATCTAATCTAGCTGTCGCAAAACGA